>MDSY01050230.1_pt1 | contig 34945 bp, 31 predicted proteins | sample 811131 | NCBI WGS metagenome assembly MDSY01 (sample SAMN05326643, study PRJNA326480) | marine metagenome | isolation source: seawater | place: Atlantic Ocean: South West | collected 2010 | reverse complement strand
TTTGAAGTTCCCGTGTTTACTTGGTGTCAATTTATCAGGCTGACTCTTAATATTTTTAACTTATTTGTAGAGGATGTCATGATGTCAGACGAAAAGTATCAATCTTTCGTTATAAGAGGAGTATTATTACTCATACAATAATTTGGAGTCATGAGTAGTATTATATAAATATGTATAAGTATGATAATTACGACCAAACCATTGTAAATGAAAGGGTTGAGCAATTTAGAGATCAAACTCGTCGTTATTTAGCTGGTGATTTGAGTGATGACGAATTTCGCCCACTTCGTTTAATGAATGGGCTTTACATACAAAGACATGCACCCATGCTGCGGGTGGCGATACCGTATGGTTTATTGTCTAGTAAACAATTGAGAATGCTTGCACATATTTCTAGAAAGTACGATAAGGGCTATGGCCATTTTAGTACACGACAGAATATACAATTTAATTGGCCCGCATTAGAAACCGTTCCTGATATTTTGGCTGATCTTGCAACAGTAGAGATGCATGCAATACAAACTAGCGGAAATTGTATTCGTAATACTACATCCGATCAGTTTGCTGGGATTTCAAAAGATGAAATTGAGGACCCCAGACCATACTGCGAGATTATTAGACAGTGGTCGACTTTTCATCCTGAATTTTCTTTTTTACCAAGGAAGTTCAAAATTGCAGTGTCGGGGTCTAAAGGCGATCGTGCCGCTGCAATGGTTCATGATATTGGATTGTATTTAGTTAATAACGAAAAGGGAGAAGTAGGTTTTAAAGTTTTTGTTGGCGGTGGTTTGGGAAGAACACCATATATTGGCAAATGCATAAGAGACTTTCTAGAGAAAAAATATTTACTATCATACATAGAGGCAATTTTGCGTGTTTATAATAGGTTTGGTCGTAGGGATAATATCTATAAAGCTAGAATAAAAATTTTAGTCAATGATGTTGGTCAAGAGGAATTTGGTAAGCAAGTTGAAAAAGAATGGCTTCATATTAAAGAGGGTGTTCTTAAGCTAGACCAAAAGGAAATAGATTATGCTAAGTCTTTTTTTACATCTCCGACGTATAGTAAGGATGCTGTAGATGACACAAGTTATAATGAGGCAAAAAAATCTAATAAAAGTTTTTTAAACTGGACAACTAGAAATTTATACTCGCATAAAATTCTAGGTTATACGGCAGTTATTATCTCACTAAAAGCCCCTGATGTTGCACCAGGCGATGCTACTGATGAACAAATGGATTTCATAGCTGAATTGTCCGACCTATATAGTTTTGGAGAAATTATTGTTACGCATGATCAAAATCTCGTATTACCAAATGTGAAACAAGTCGATTTATTTCTATTATGGGAAAAATTAAAAACAAAAAATCTTGCAACATCAAATATTGGTCTTCTTACAGACATGATTTGTTGTCCGGGGTTAGACTTTTGCTCATTGGCTAATGCAGGATCAATACCAATCGCAAAACAAATTAATGAAAAATTTGATAACTTAGATTATCTACATGATATTGGTGATTTGAAAATAAAAATGTCAGGATGTATGAATGCATGCGGTCATCATCATGTTGGACATATTGGAATCTTGGGTGTTGATAAGAAAGGTGAGGAATTTTATCAACTAACATTGGGGGGTTCCTCTGAAAATGATGCTACGCTTGGTGATCGACTAGGACCTGCAATTGCTAAAACAGATGTCGCCGATGTAATCGGTAAATTACTCGATGTTTATGTCAAATTACGCGAAGAAGACGAGAGATTTTTAGATACGTATCGTCGAATTGGTATTACACCATTTAAAGAAAATGTTTATGCAAGTAATTAAAGACAAATCTATTATTAATGATGAATGGTCATTGATACGCAATATCGAAAATTCCGATCCAATCCCCGATGGCGATGTTATTCTACCTTTTTTATTTTGGGAGGCTAATCGGGAAAAATTAATTAATTCAAAAGATAAACATGCGATTTGGCTTGATGGCTCAATAGAAACAGAATCTATAGCTAATGATTTAAAGTACTTTATTATTATTGCTCTTGATTTTCCTACATTTAAAGATGGTCGATCGTATTCACATGCTCGTCTTTTGCGTGAGCGTTATAAGTATGAAGGTGAATTACGAGCTATTGGAGATGTTTTGCAAGACCAATTATTTTTTATGAAACGCTGCGGTATTGATAGTTTTAAAGTTCGAGATGACAAGAATATTGAAGAAGCACTAAAAAGTTTAAAAGATTTTAGCGTACGTTATCAAGCGGCAGCGGATGATGATGCAACAATTAGTAGCCAGCGTAAATTTAAATAGTTAGTACAGTTACTGATGGTTTATTTAGCGCATCATCGCTTTGAAATCCCTGCACCAATAGTATTTTTTGTCCTGCTGAAGCTAATTTCTCTTCAATAACAACATTTCTAGCAACTACAGCTGGATCTTTTTCTTCAATTATTTTTATCAAACCTTCTTTTTTAAAAAAGTTTACCCACCCTGATAAAGGCTCAGTTTTTCCTGCTAATTTTCCAGTTTTTGGTTGTGATGGCACTGATTCAGTAATACTCATTTCAAGCTCTAACATGGTTTTACCATCAAATTCTTGAAAACGTTGCCAGTAAAGATCTCTTGCTGAGTTTTTAAGGAATGCTTTTTTAGGTTTCATCAAAATTTTTATTTTCGATTCTGATAAAATTGGAACTACACCCCAATACATTAAAATTCTTTGACACACGTTAATAGTTTTGGTTATTGCAATAATTGGTGCAGCTGGTCTAGCTGAACTCATTGTAGCTGCAGTCGCTCCGCTTTTTGAAATAACAACAACTGCACGAACCTTAAGATCTTGAGCTAACCTAGACATTGAATTAGCTACTGCATCCCAGACTGGGATTGCAACTTTGCTAGCGTTACTTGAAATTTTTGAACCATACACATTGTTTGTCCAAAGATATATCTCTGTTTGTCTTGCTATACGATCCATCATCTTAACCGCATCTACTGGAAATGCGCCAACTGCTGTCTCTCCAGATAGCATAATTGCATCAGTGCCAAGTGTTACTGCGTAGGCAACATCCGTTACTTCAGCACGGGTGGGTCTTGCATTTTCAATCATTGATTCCAACATTTGAGTTGCCACGATAACAGGTTTAAATTTTTTTCTGGCGAGATCTATAAGCTGATGTTGTGCGACTGGTACTTGTTCTGGATTGAGCTCAACACCTAAATCACCACGTGCAACCATAATCCCATCGGCTGCTTTTATTATCTCTTTTGCATCTTCCAACGCTTCTGGTTTTTCAATCTTAGCAATGATTTGACCATTACAGGAATTCTCTTCAACTAATTTTTTTAAATCATAAATATCAGAGGCAGAGCGAACGAATGAAAGCGCTAAGAAATCAACTCCAAGTTCAAGTGCTAGTTTTGCATCTTCTTTATCTTTCTCGGTTAGCGATGGTGCTGATACATTTACTCCTGGAAGGTTTATTCCCTTATGGTTACCCAGTACTCCACCATAAACAACTGTACATTTTATCTCTGTATCATTAATTTCATTTACTTTCAGTTCAAGTGTGCCATCAGCTAATAATATGCGATTACCAATTTCAATGTCTTTTGCCAATTCTTTATATTGAGATGGAATTAAATTCGAGTTACCAATCACATCACGTGTTGTTACGACAACAGATTGATCGTTTATTAACTCAATCTTGTCATTCTCGAATTTACCTGTACGTATTTTTGGGCCGCAAAGATCAGCTAGAATACTAATTGTTTTATCTAGTTCTTTTGCCGCTTTCCTTATTTTTAGATAGGTTTCTTCGTGGTATTTGTGATCGCCATGTGAAAAGTTTTGTCTAAAAATGTTGACACCAGCATTGATTAAATCTTTTATTTGTCCAAATTCACTACTTGCTGGTCCGAGTGTGGCAATAATCTTTGTGCGTCGAATTTTCAACGAGCTGGTTGCAGTATCAATCAATTTGAAAGTTACTCCTTGTACGTAAAATATAAACTTATATTTTTTTTAGCTGTATATTTTAGAATGGAATATCATCATCAATATCATCCATTGGAGATTCAACTGATGCCGACTGTTTTTTTTCTTTAGCAGGAGTTTCGTCTGAGGCAGGGGGGGCGTACCCTTGATTACTTGACTTATCATCTCTGCTTCCAAGCATTTGCATCTCATTTGCTACAATTTGTGTCGTGTATCGGTCATTACCTTCCTTATCTTGCCATTTGTTAGTCTGAAGACGGCCCTCTACATAAATTTGCCTTCCTTTTTTTAGATACTCAGCAACAATTTCTGCTAGTTTTCCAAAGAATACAACACGATGCCATTCAGTCTTTTCTTGTTGCTCCCCACTATCTTTATCACGCCATGACTCTGTTGTTGCAAGACTAACATTAGCAACAGCATTACCGCTTGCTCCATATCGTACTTCAGGGTCATTACCTAAATTTCCAATAAGCGTGACTTTATTTACACCCCTTGCCATTATAATTCTCTCCTAATGATTTGCTGTTTGATCCAATTAAGTTGTTTTCGTATTCTCGCTTCAGACTGCTTCTTCTTCAAGCTCATTTTTGCTTAGACTCTCCATTTTAGACAAAACCACTATTAGGCATATCCAAAAAAAAGTCATAAATAGGCATATTACATGAACACTTGCCAGCCCAAAATGTTGAAAAAAGAATCCACCTATCAATCCCCCCATGAATATACCAATAAATTGCGATGTTGAATAAACACCGAGTGCAGTTCCTTTTGTTTTCTGATGTGTGGTTTTTGAAACCATAGAGGGAAGTAGGGCCTCTAAATAGTTAAAAGCGCCAAAAAATAATATCAGAAAAAGTACTACTAAATTAAAGCTAAGTTCAAATAAAGCCAGACCAATCTGAGAGAGCATTATCAATATAATACTAAATCTTAGAAATAATTTTTCTTTATTTAGACGCTCTCCAAAAACCATAAATGGCACCATAATGAACAACGATAAGAATATGGCAGTTAGATACACTTGCCAGTGTATAGCAGGTTCTATTTGAATAGCTTCTTTTAAAGTAATTGGAATTACAACAAAGTTTGCCATTAAAATTAAGTGAGATGAAAAAATACTAATATTCAGTTTAATTAGCGATGGATTGAAAATCACTGTTTTCACATTTATTGAACTTAATTTATTGGCTCTCTCATTTTTTTTTGCTGGATTTGGCACCATAGTTAGTAAGACTATGATTGCGATGATTGAAAAGCATGTACTTAGAAAAAAAATGCCATCTATTCCAATATATTCATATAATATTGGCCCTAGAATAAAAGCAATTGAAAATGCAGCACCAATACTAATACCAATAAATGCCATTATTTTAGTTCTTGATTCTTCCTCTGTAAGGTCTGCAGCAAGCGCCATGATCGCTGCCGCAACTGCACCGGCACCTTGTAGAGCCCGTCCAATTAGTAAGCCATAAATTGAATCTGCCATTGCCGCGATTAGACTACCTATACCAAATATTATTAGACCCAGCACAATGATTGGTTTTCTACCCCATCTATCTGATAGCATTCCAAATGGAATTTGTAGAATAGCCTGAGTTAAGCCGTAAATCCCAAGCGCCAATCCTAATAATTGTGGCGTTGCATGCATATATGTACTTTCTGTGAGACTCAGAATCGGCAAAATTATAAATAACGGCAGCATTCGCAAGAAGAAAACCAATGCGAGTGATAATGCGGCTTTTAGCTCTGTAGCTGACATAGACAACGAACTCTTCAATTTGAAGTTAATTTGGCTTGAAATCAAAAAAACATTTATATTAGCAGGTTGCTTCTAAAATAGTGAAATTTTTATAAATGGATACAATTCGCATTCGTGGTGCTCGAACCCATAATCTAAAAAATGTCGATTTAGATATTCCAAGGGATAAATTGGTTGTTGTAACAGGAATATCCGGTTCTGGAAAATCTTCGTTAGCCTTTGATACTATTTATGCTGATGGTCAAAGGCGTTATGTTGAGTCACTGTCTGCTTATGCAAGACAATTTCTATCAATGATGGATAAACCTGACGTAGATCATATCGAAGGATTATCACCGGCTATTTCCATTGAACAAAAAAGTACTTCTCATAATCCACGTTCAACAGTTGGAACAATTACAGAAGTATACGATTATCTACGACTGTTGTTTGCTAGAGTTGGTGTTCCTCATTGCCCAAAACATCAGACTCCATTAAAGGCACAAACTGTTTCACAAATGGTTGATCACGTGCTAAATCGTAAAGAAGAGGAAGCCTTATTATTATTAGCACCTGTTGTATCTGAGCGAAAGGGAGAACATCTTCAGGTAATAGATCGTCTACAGGCGGAGGGTTTTATTCGTGCACGCATTAACGGCAAAATTGTAGAGCTTGATCACGCACCCAAACTCGAATTACATAAGAAGCATACGATAGAAGTTGTTGTTGATCGTTTTAAAGTAAGAGAAGATCTTCGTTTACGGTTGTCTGAATCATTCGAGACAGCTTTGAGATTATCAGAAGGTACCGCACTCATTGTTCCAATGGATGGTAAAGGGAAAAAAACTGAGCAGTTATTTTCCTCGAGTCATAGCTGTAGTAAATGTGGGTATAGTTTAAATGAGTTAGAGCCAAGATTATTTTCTTTTAATAATCCAGTAGGTGCTTGTCCTGAATGTGACGGATTAGGTGTAATTCAATATTTTGATCCAGAAAAAGTTATTCAAAATATAGATTTGAGCTTACCCGGCGGCGCAATAAAAGGATGGGATAGAAGAAATATTTACTATTTTCAGATGATAAAGTCGATTTCATCTCATTATAAATTTGATATAGATATGCCATTCAAAAAGCTTCCAAAAAAAATAAAAGACATTTTGTTGTATGGAAGTGGTGACGAAGTTATTGAATTTGAATATCTACGTGGAGGTAAACGATCAATAACACGCAGTCATACCTTTGAAGGAGTCATCCCTAATCTACAACGTCGATATCTTGAGAGTGAATCTGCAATGGTAAGAGAGGAGTTATTAAAGTACCAACAACACAAACCATGTTCTGACTGTGGGGGCACAAGATTAAATGAATCTGCACGTAATGTTTTTATTGAAAATATTACTTTGCCTGATATCACCGCTATGTCTGTGAGTGATGCTAAATTATTTTTTGAGTCGCTAAAACTTACTGGCGCTAGAGGAAAAATTGCATCGAAAATATTAAAAGAGGTTAATGATAGACTTATTTTTTTAGTTAATGTTGGATTAAATTATTTAACTCTCGATCGCAGTGCGGAAACTCTATCAGGAGGGGAGGCGCAGCGCATTCGTTTAGCCAGTCAAATAGGCGCAGGTTTGGTTGGTGTAATGTATATTCTTGATGAACCCTCCATTGGATTACATCAAAGAGATAATAAACGCCTCCTGAAAACCTTGTTTCATCTGCGCGATTTAGGAAATACCGTAATTGTTGTCGAACACGACGAAGAAGCAATAAATGCAGCTGATCACGTTATCGATATTGGCCCGGGAGCGGGCATTCATGGTGGAAAAATTGTTGCGCAAGGTACACCAAAAAAAATCACTATGAATAACAAATCTCTAACAGGGCAATATCTCGCCGGAAAAAAAGAAATAAAAATTCCAAATGAACGAACACCATTCAACGAAAACAAGACTTTGAAGTTAAAAGAGGCAAGCGGCAATAATTTAAAACAGGTTAATCTTACAATACCATTAAGTTTAATGACTTGCGTAACTGGTGTATCCGGTTCTGGAAAATCTACATTAATTAATGATACTCTTTACCAGATAGTTGCTCATAAGATCAACCGTGCAAACACTAACCCCGCGCCCTATGTTTCAATTAACGGCTTGGAGCATTTGGATAAAGTGGTGGATATTAATCAAAGTCCGATTGGCCGTACTCCTAGATCTAATCCGGCAACATATACAGGATTATTTACACCAATTCGTGAATTATATGCAGCAACACCAGAAGCACGTTCTCGAGGTTATAAATTAGGACGTTTTAGTTTTAATGTTAAAGGGGGGAGGTGTGAAGCATGCCAAGGCGATGGCCTTATAAAAGTAGAAATGCATTTTTTACCTGATGTTTATGTGCCTTGTGATCTTTGTAAAGGCAAGCGTTATAATCGTGAAACATTAGACATTCGTTATAAGGGTAAAAATATACACGAAACGTTAGAAATGAGTGTTGAGGAAGCTAGAGAATTTTTTGATGCCATACCTGTTTTAGCTCGTAAATTACAAACATTAATGGATGTTGGATTGTCGTATATCAAGCTTGGTCAAAATGCGACAACGTTATCAGGCGGTGAAGCACAGAGAGTAAAATTATCAAAGGAACTCTCAAAAAGAGACACTGGGAAAACACTCTATATTCTCGATGAACCAACGACCGGACTTCATTTTCATGACATCCAGCAATTGCTTGATATACTTCACAGATTAAAAAAGCATGGCAATACAATTATTGTAATAGAGCATAATCTTGACGTGATAAAAACAGCTGACTGGATTATTGACTTAGGTCCCGAGGGTGGTGATGGAGGCGGGGAAATAATTGCGATTGGAACGCCAGAAGAATTAGCTAAGCATACTACTTCATACACAGGTAAATTTTTGAAACAAATGCTAAAAAAATCTGGTGCAAGTAATAATATTAAATTAGTTAAAGCTTCTTAATTTTTTTTACTCAAATTTACAAATAGCTTATGGGAGATTTTAATTTATGAGTGTTTTAATATGCGGGTCTATTGCATATGACCATATTATGGTTTTCCCAGATCAATTCAAAAATCATATCCTTCCAGATAAAGTTCATATTCTTAATGTCTCTTTTCTTGTTCCGAAAATGCGAAAAGAATTTGGTGGGTGTGCTGGCAATATTGCATACAATCTTAATTTACTCGATGATTCGGCTGCTCTTCCAATGGCTACAGTTGGTGAGGATTTTTACGCATATGAATGTTGGATGAAAAAACACAATATTAATCAAAAACACATTAAAACGATTAAAGACTCATTCACAGCACAAGCGTTTATAACAACCGATATGGATGATAATCAAATTACTGCATTTCACCCAGGCGCAATGAACTACTCACAAGAAAATAAAATAAATAATATTGGTAGAGTAGTTTTAGGAATTATTTCACCGGATGGTCGAGATGGAATGATTAGTCATGCGCAGCAATTTGCGGACTCCAATACTCCTTTTATTTTCGATCCTGGTCAGGGAATGCCTATGTTTGACGGAAAGGAACTCAATGAATTTATTGAGCAAGCAACATGGGTAACTGTTAATGATTATGAATGGCAAATGATGAAAGATAAAACTGGTTTTGAAGAAAAAGAAATTGCAGAGAGAGTGTCAGCATTAATAATTACCTATGGTGGCAATGGATCAAAGATTCATACCAAAGATAGAACAATAGAAATCCCAGCAGTTACACCAGAGGCGGTTGTTGATCCAACGGGATGCGGCGATGCTTTTCGCGGTGGGCTGCTTTTTGGTTTAATTAATGATATGGATTTGGAGACAACAGGAAGAATTGCATCGATGATGGGATCAAAAAAAATATCTTGTCATGGAACCCAAAACCACTCATTCACACTTGATGAATTCAAGTCGTACTTTAAAGATCACTATGGCTATAACTTTTAGTGCCTATATTATTTTTTGTCCTGCTTCACAGCATGCATCGTCTTCATCAGGCAGTCCTCCACCAACACCAATTCCACCAATGCAATTTCCGTTTTTCATAATAGGACGCCCACCAGGGCTCGGTAAAGCATTTCCTGGAATTACACTGGGAACAGAAAACCATAAAAGTGGGTTTTGATCTTTAATACTATCAATTTCCATTGTTGAGCGTTTAAATGATGCAGCAGCCATTGCTTTTGCTTTAGATGTGTCGAAAGTATAAAAACCAGCACCATCTGCTCGTGAGAAATAAACCATTCTTCCTGATTCATCAACAATTGAAACGCTCATAGGTCTATTTAATTCTTTAGATTTTTTATGTGCAGCTTTAGCAATTTTTTCTGCTAACTCAAAAGTCATTTCAATCATAATTTAATATCCTCCTCACATTTGTACCACATATAAAAAAGCCCGCACTAAGCGGGCTTGTTCAATCAATTGATTGAAAAAATTACGCAACCGCTTGTTTTGCTGATTCAAGACGTTCTTTTAATGCCTTAATTTGTCCACGTAATTCTTCCGGTAGATGATCACCAAAACTATCATAGTACTCTTCAATACCTGGCAGTTCTTGTAACCAGCCTTCAATATCAACTCGCAATAGATTTGCTTTATCAGCTTCATCCATCTCTAAATCACTGAAATCAATCCCATCTAAAGTTGGCATTTTACCAATTGGCGTGTCAATTGCATCAGCCGAGTCTACACAGCGCTCAAATACCCATTTTAATACGCGGCTATTCTCACCAAAACCAGGCCACATGAATTTACCAGCATCATTTTTACGAAACCAGTTAGTGTAAAAGATCTTAGGTAATACTGCGCCTTTTTTCTTACCCATATCCAACCAGTGTCCCCAGTAGTCGGCCATGTTATAACCGCAAAATGGAAGCATTGCCATTGGGTCACGACGTAATTGTCCAATAGCACCAAATGCTGCAGCTGTCATTTCAGAAGCAATGATGGTTCCAATAAAAGTACCATGATTCCAATCCAACGCTTCCGTAACTAATGGAACAGTAGTCGCGCGACGTCCTCCAAAAAGTATTGCGCTAATGGGCACACCTTTAGGGTCTTCCCATTCATCAGCAATTACTGGACATTGTGCAGCTGGCGCGGTGAAACGCGCATTAGGATGAGCAGCAGGCGTATCAGATTCAGGTGTCCAATCATTTCCCTTCCAGTCAACTAAGTGCGCTGGAGGTTTATCTGTCATTTCTTCCCACCAAACATCACCATCATCTGTTTCTGCAACATTAGTAAAAACAGAATTGGATTCTAGCGAATACATAGCATTAGCATTTGAGTGCATGCTCGTGCCAGGCGCAACACCAAAAAATCCAGCTTCCGGATTAATTGCATACAATTGACCATCGCTACCGAATTTCATCCAGCAGATATCATCGCCTATTGTTTCAACTTTCCAACCGGGAATCGTTGGTGTTAGCATTGCTAAATTTGTTTTACCGCATGCACTTGGAAATGCACCAGCAACATACTTAACAACTCCTTCAGGGTTTGTTAATTTAAGAATTAACATATGTTCTGCTAGCCAACCCTCATCTCTTGCCATTGTCGATGCTATTCGTAATGCTAAGCATTTTTTACCAAGTAGCGCATTACCTCCATAACCTGACCCAAATGACCAGATTTCTCGAGTTTCCGGATAGTGAACAATATATCGATTATCAGGGTTACACGGCCAAGGCACATCTTTTTCATTTTCAGCCAATGGTGCTCCTACTGAATGCAGACAAGGAACAAATTCGCCATCTGTACCTAAAACATCTAAGACTTTTTTACCAACACGGGCCATGATATGCATATTAGTTACAACATAAGGAGAGTCAGAAATTTCTACTCCAATTTTTGCAATATCAGAACCAATTGGACCCATGCTAAACGGTATGACATACATAGTGCGTCCTTTCATGCAGCCAGTGAATAATTTATCTAATGTTCCTCGCATTTCAGTTGGTGCGCACCAATTATTTGTAGGTCCTGCATCTTCTTCCTTCTCAGAGCAGATGAAAGTGCGATCTTCAACTCGTGCCACGTCAGCTGGAACAGAGCGAATGTAATAACTGTTGGGACGTTTATTTTCGTCGAGTTTTTTTGCAGTTCCGCCTTTAACTAGAATATCCCACATTCTTGACCACTCTTCCTCTGAGCCATCACACCAAACGACGTCATCTGGCTGACAAAGTTTTATCTTGTCATCTACCCATTGCTGCAATTTTTTATTTTCTGTAACCATTACTTAAGGCACCTCTTTTTCTAGGTTATATTTATGTGGTTTTACAGACGGTGATTTCCTGTTCTCGATGAAGCCGTCTACGTTGATTTTTGCAAAGATATTGGTCTAACTACTTAATAACCAATAATTTTTTATAAAAAGTATCGTTTCTTATGTTGCAGTGCAAAAAAAATCTCAATTGAGATTGTGTATCATTCTTGTTTTTAGTGACTAAATCAAGTTTTGAGCCTTTTTTTTTAGTATTTTTCCTTTATTTAAAGACTATTTTTTATCTTTTTTTGTTATTTTTGCACGCTTTCAATCAATCTTTAGGCTAGTTTTTACAGTAACTTATATAATCTTTGCTAACCTACTCATTTTTTTTACGTGTTAATATTTATTCATCATGATGACCTATCCTAATATTAATCCAGTTGCATTGGATTTAGGTTTTGTATCAATACATTGGTACGGCGTTAGTTATGTTATTGGTATATTATTTGCGTGGATTTTATTGCGATTTCGTTCATCTCGATCTGAATTATTATTGAAAAATGATCAAATTGCCGATTTGGTTTTTTTTGTAATGCTTGGAATTATTATCGGAGGTCGCCTCGGTTCAATCATTTTTTATAATCTTGATTACTATTTAACACAACCAATCGAAATTTTTTATATTCATAAAGGAGGCATGTCATTTCATGGCGGATTAATAGGTGTAATTTTCGCTACTTGGTTATTTAGTAAAAAAATAAATGCATCATTTTTTAAACTCACTGATTTTATTGCACCAGTTATTCCCATTGGACTTGGTTGTGGAAGAATTGGAAATTTTATTAATGGAGAGCTTTGGGGATCACCAAGTAATTTACCTTGGGCAATGATATTCCCCGATCCATCTGCAGGTAATATTCCAAGACATCCATCACAGCTTTATGAAGCATTTTTTGAGGGTATTGTTTTATTTATAATTCTTTGGTGGTTTACTAAAACTCCAAGACCTGTAATGGCTGTGTCAGGTTTATTTTTATTTTGTTATGGTACGATCAGGTTTTTCGTTGAGTTTGTTCGAGTTCCGGACCAGCATATTGGATATATAGTGTTTGATTGGCTAACAATGGGACAACTTCTTTCCATACCTATGATAATCTTTGGTTTTTTATTCTTGATGATGGCTTATAAAAAGAAAACTAATTAAATATTTTAAAAATGGTGAGGGATCAGTGAAACAATACCTAGATTTACTACGTCACGTTAAGTCGGAAGGAATAAAGAAAAAAGATCGTACCGGCACAGGCACACTAAGCGTATTTGGATATCAAATGCGATTTGACCTGAATGATGGCTTTCCTTTAGTTACAACAAAAGAAATACATCTCAAATCGATAATTTATGAATTACTTTGGTTTCTGAAAGGTGATACCAATATTAAGTATCTCAATGATAATGGAGTCACAATTTGGAATGAGTGGGCAGATGCCTCTGGTGATTTAGGACCTGTTTACGGCGCACAATGGCGCTCATGGCAGACAAATGACGGCACAATAGATCAGATTAAAAATGTTATAAGCCAAATAAAAGATAATCCAGAATCTAGACGTTTAATTGTCAGTGCTTGGAATGTTGGCGAAATAGATAATATGGCTTTAGCGCCTTGCCATGCTTTTTTTCAATTTTACGTCGCTAATGGCAAATTATCATGTCAACTTTATCAACGGAGTGCTGATATATTTCTTGGTGTCCCTTTTAACATCGCTTCTTATGCATTATTGTTAATGATGATTGCCAAAGTAGCTAAACTTGGTCTAGGCGAGTTTGTGCATACTTTTGGCGATGCGCACTTATATCTTAATCATCTAGAACAAGTAGACGAGCAATTGACACGAAAACCTTTTGCGTTACCTGAGATGCGATTGAATACTGGAATTGATGATATTTTCAAATTTCAGTACAAACATTTTGAATTAATAAATTATCAGACACATCCAAAAATATCAGCACCTATAGCTGTTTGATAGAATAGTCATGAGTTCCTTAGTTTAAAATTATGCGTTTATCAATAATTGTTGCAATGGATCGAAATCAATTAATTGGTGCGGACGGCGCATTACCATGGCGTATTCCAGATGACTTAAAAAACTTCAAAAAAATAACAATGGGTAGACCTATTTTGATGGGTAGAAAGACACATGAATCTATAGGAAGAGTATTACCTGGTCGTGAAAATATAGTGCTTACAAGCAATAAAGATTATATCGCTGAGGGCTGCACTATAAAAAATACTTTAGATCAAGTTTATTCATATTGCGATAAGGAAGATGAATTATTTGTTATGGGCGGAGCAAACTTGTATTCACAGACGTTAATTAAAGCAGAGAGGCTTTTTATTACAGAGATAAATGCTGATTTAAATGGAGATACATTCTTTCCAAAATATAATCGCAATCAGTGGAAAGAAGTGAAAAGAAAAAACTTTAATGCAGATGAAGAAAACGAATTCGATTATAGTTTTACAATATTAGAAAGAAGATGATGTTTATGTTCAAATAATTTTTTGTTGAGATGGAACAGCAAAAATTTTCTCATCTTCCAATCTCATGGCTGATAATTGTCCACCCCACAAGCAGCCCGTATCAAGCGGATATACATTGTACTTTTTGAATTTTTTTTCATTCCCTAAATGTATTGTCGACCAATGGCCAAAAATTATTTTTGTATCTCTAGTTTCTCTATTTGGTAGAGAGTACCAAGGTAGTAGATTTTTACTTTGTTTTCCAGGTGCTACTTTTGTGTTCAATTCAATTTCACCAGTGTTTTTACAAAAGCGTATGCGAGTAAAACAATTGATAATAAATCTTTGTCTTGCAAAGTCATTTAGTGAGTCATTCCAAATATTGGGTGTATCTCCATACATTTCTAGCAATAAATCATTCATTTTTTCACTTTGTAAAATTAATTCACACTCCATAGCAAGCGACTTTGCTTTTTCTAAGGACCACTGTGGTGCAAGACCTGCATGAATCATAGTAAAGTTTAAATTTGAATCTGATATCAGAAAGGGACGGGTTTTAAGCCAACTCATCAATTCATCAATATCATCAGCAATTAAAACTTCATCAATTGTATCTTTTTTTGATAATGGACGAATATTATTTGCTGCTGCAAGTAAATGTAAATCATGATTGCCGAGCACAACTTTCGCATTATCTCCAAGAGATTTAATAAAACGAAGTGTTTGCAGTGATTGTGGTCCTCTGTTTACTAGATCACCAGTTAACCAAAGCTCATCTTTTCTTTGATCAAAGTTTATTTCATTCAGTAGACTTTGAAGTTCGGAGTAGCAACCCTGGATATCACCTATTGCATAGGTGCTCATTTCTAATGGAGAGTATTTGGCGCTGCGAGATTAAATACAGGTATTGGTGCATCAAATTCTATACCATCATCAGCAATCATCTCATATGATCCTTGCATACAGCCAACCGGTGTCTCTAATATTGCTGCGCTAGTGTATTCATAAGATTCTCCCGGCATGATATGTGGCTGCACTCCAACAACACCTTCACCTCTAACTTCTTGCACTTTACAGTTAGCATCAGTAATTAACCAATGACGACGTAGTAATGTTGCCGCGGTTTGTCCAGTATTGGTAACTGTGATCGTATATGCAAATACATATCGACCTTCTTCGGGGAGCGACTGTTCAGAAACGTAGCTTATCTCCGTATCAATACTGATATCATATTGTTTATTTTTCATATTTATTTTTCTTCTAATTGTTTTTCCATTTCTGATAATTTTTTTTGTAATGCTTCCAGTTTTTCACGTGTTCGGCTTAACAAAGATGCTTGAATATCAAATTCTTCACGTGTTACAAGCTCCATTTTTGTAAATGCAGTATTTAATGTGGCTCGGACATTTTTTTCAATATCTTCTTTTAATAAGTCGATGTCTTCTGGTAAGACCTTTGAGATATCTGAGACTATTGCTTCAATTTTTTCTTTTAACATATGTTTTGACCAATTTTATAAATCTTATGTTTGGATTGCTATGTCTGTCATTTTAAATTTTTAATAATGATGGTCCACTTAGGTTATTTCATTTTTCGCACCAAGTTTGTGCATAGCACCTTTTTTTGTGCAAAAAATTATGGCAAAAAAGCTTATTTTTTCTCTTATTTTTCAAAAATATTCTCTAATTAATTGATTTTAATAAATAAAAAAAAGTTGGCACGCAAGATGCATTAATAAGAGCTAGATAGGTTAATTCAACCTTTAGTGAAGATAACACAATTGAACAGAGAGGAAAAAAAATGAAGAAGTTATATTTAAAATTACTCACATGTCTTGGTCTTTTGGTATCGACACCAGTTCTTGCAGAAGATTCGCCGATTGAGTTTAGTGCCAACGTTGGTTATTTCAGTGACTATATATATAGAGGCGGAAGCCAAACAGCTGATGGTGCAGCTATCCAAGGTGGATTTGATATGTCACATGAATCAGGTTTTTATATAGGAACATGGGCTTCTAATGTAGATTTTGGTAACTCAGCAAACATAGAAATTGATTTTTATGGTGGAGTTGGAGGCGATCTACCAAATGGAGTCAGTTGGGACGTGGGTGCACTATATTATTGGTACCCTGGCGTAAAAGATTCTGATGATTCAGGCGGTGATTTTGATTTTGTTGATATTTATGCAGGAGTTGGTTACACCCTTGAAGGGGCAATGGCACCAAGCCTAGGTTTTGGCATTGCTTATACCCCTGATTATTTTGGTGAAGTTGGAGACGCAACTTACTATACATTTGATTTAGGTTTATCACTTCCCGGTGATTTTAGTCTCGCCTTTCAATTTGGTTACCAAAATAACGATGACGAAGCGAGAGCTGGAACGAGTTATTCCCATGCTTCCGTTGGTGTAAGTAAGGACGTAGGCATATTTACATTCGACGCAAGTTACTACTTTGATGTAAGTGATACTAAAGAATTCTGGGTGCGAGGTGAAGATTCACCAGATGCATTTGTTTTTTCAGTATCAACTAGCTTCTAATTAGTTTTTTAATGAAACCTTTTATTTTTACGGAGATTTTTATATGAAATTGATAACAGCAATTATCAAACCCTTTAAATTAGATGATGTGAAGGATGCTCTGACTGAAGCAGGTGTGGCAGGTATGACGGTGACAGAAATAAAAGGTTTCGGTCGTCAAAAAGGGCATTCGGAACTTTATCGTGGTGCAGAGTACGTTGTTGATTTTTTGCCTAAAATAAAGCTCGAGTGCGCAGTGACTGATGACAAAGTTGAAAATGCAGTGTCATCAATTACAAAAGCCGCCGGAACTGGCAAGGTTGGTGACGGGAAAATTTTTGTATCTAGTCTTGAAGAGGTTGTGCGTATTCGTACTGGTGAAACAGGTGATGAAGCGATCTAAATCTAATTTCTTAAGGAGATAAAATAGTGAAACGTTTATTAAGTGCTTTATTTAACAAGAAAGGCTTATCAGGCACTGTGCTCGGTTTTATTACCTTGTTAGCACCATCGCTTGTTTTAGCTGATGAATTGAATTCAGGCGATACCGCTTGGATGCTTACTGCAACCGTATTAGTTTTAATGATGACTATACCAGGCTTGAGTTTATTTTATGCTGGTATGGTCAGGAGTAAAAACGTGCTTTCAGTTTTGATGCAGTGTTTTGCAATATGTTGCATGGTTACCGTAATTTGGGTTGTATATGGCTATAGCATGGCCTTTGATACAACGGGAATGGAAGCAGGCGTTGTTAATTTGAATTCTATTGTCGGTGGTCTTGGCAATACTTTTTTACAGGGCATTTCTGTTGATTCTATTTCTGGATCAATTCCTGAATCTGTATTTGCTACATTCCAATTAACTTTTGCGATCATAACCCCTGCTCTTATAGTTGGGGCTTTTGCTGAAAGAATGAAATTCTCAACTATGATGGTTTTCATGGCGCTTTGGGTAACCATTTGTTATTTCCCAATGGTTCATATGGTTTGGGCTGGAGACGGCGGCCTACTTTGGGATTGGGGCGTTCTTGATTTTGCTGGCGGTACAGTTGTACATATTAATGCTGGTATCGCAGGACTCGTTGCTGCAATCATGCTTGGCAAACGTAAGGGTTATCCTGAAACTGCTATGCCTCCTCATAATTTAACTCTATCAGTAATTGGTGCCTCAATGTTATGGGTTGGCTGGTTTGGTTTTAATGCAGGTTCAGAATTGGCAGCAGACGGGGTTACAGGTATGGCAATGTTAGTAACACAGATTGCAACCGCAACCGCTGCATTAGCTTGGATGATTGCCGAATGGAATAGTCATGGAAAGCCGAGTGTTCTGGGCATTATTACAGGCGCAGTTGCCGGACTAGTCGCAATAACACCAGCTTCAGGTAGCGCGGGTCCCCAGGGAGCGCTATTAATTGGAGCCGCGGCTGGTTTCGGATGCTTCTTTGCTTCCACAACTATAAAGCGTGCAATGGGTTATGACGATTCTCTCGATGTATTTGGAGTGCATGCTGTTGGCGGTATTATTGGCGCTATTTTGACCGGAGTTTGTGCATCATCTGTATGGGGTGGTTCTGGTCTAGACGTTACTATGTCTGCTCAGGTTTGGATCCAAATAAAGAGCGTTTTATTTACGATAATTTATACAGGCGTTTTAACTTCTATCATATTAATGGTCCTAGATTCAGTCATGGGTCTACGAGTAGATGAAGAAGAAGAAGTTGGAGGCCTCGATGTTAATTCTCACAATGAGAGAGGTTACATCTTGTAGTCAGATTTAAATAACTTTCCTCCCCAAAGATTAAACGGGTCTCACGACCCGTTTTTTTTTATCAAAATTTATCAGTTTATATGGTTATTCGAATAAACTGCTTTAAATGCTCATAGTAAAAAAAGGCTGATTTCAACTGAAAATTAACTACTTTTGGTGGAGGTACTGCGTTAATATGCTAAAAATTTCTTGCAATAATAATTCTTACGGAGTGTTTTTATGAAACTTGTAAGCGCCATAATTAAACCATTTAAATTGGATGATGTACGACAGGCATTATCGGAGATCGGTGTTCAGGGAATGACAGTAACCGAAACAAAAGGTTTTGGAAGACAAAAAGGCCACACCGAACTATATCGAGGGGCTGAGTACGTCATTGATTTTCTGCCAAAAATAAAAATAGAAGTAGCTATTGATGATGATCAACTTGATGCTGTAATTGAGGCTATTTCAAAGTCTGCGAACACACAGAAAATTGGCGATGGTAAAATATTTGTTTATGAACTCAATCAGGTGGTGCGAATCAGAACAGGTGAGACGGGCAGCTCAGCCATATAACAACCAGAATGATTTTCATCAAAGAACTTAAAATTTAAATATATAATTGTTAAATCTAGAGAGTATTTTAGGGATAACCAGGGGGAATTAAATGAGTCGGATTTTAATATTACTAATTTCATTATTTCCAAGTTTAGTATTTGCCGAGGTAGATAGCGGCGATACCGCGTGGATTTTAACTTCGACTGCACTAGTGCTATTTATGACGTTGCCCGGACTCGCTTTATTTTATTCTGGCCTTGTTCGCGCCAAAAATGTGCTATCAGTGTTAATGCAGTGTTTTGCCATCGCATGTTTGGTATCGATATTATGGTTGGTATTTGTCTATGGTTTAGCCTTTGGTAACGGGGGTGAGACATTAAATAAGATCGTTGGTCTTGGAAATATAATGCTTTCTGATGTAGGTTTAGATACAGAGAATGGCACAATACCAGAAATTCTCTTCTTTATGTTTCAGATGACATTCGCCATTATCACCCCAGCTTTAGTAGTCGGAGGTTTTGCTGAAAGAATGAAGTTTTCATCTGTGCTCTGGTTTACAGCATTATGGCTAACACTTGTTTACGCACCAGTCTGTCATTGGGTTTGGGGTGGCGGTTGGCTTGGTGATATAGGTTTTCTTGATTTCGCCGGTGGCTCTGTTGTTCATATCAATGCCGGTGTTGCCGCAATTGTTGCCGCAATTGTCCTTGGTAATCGTCGCGGTTTTCCTGGAACACCGATGACTCCGCACAATATGGCAATAACCGTTGCGGGTGCATCAATGTTATGGGTTGGCTGGTTTGGTTTTAATGCCGGCAGTGCGGTTTCAGCAGGCAGTAACGCAGGAATGGCAATGGCAGTGACTCATATCTCTGCGGCGGCTGGTTCATTAGCTTGGATGGTATGTGAGTGGTACAAATCTGGCAAACCAACTGTTCTTGGTATTGTTACAGGCATGGTGGCTGGATTAGGTACCATAACACCAGCGTCAGGTTATGTCGGACCAGTTGGCGGCCTTGTTATTGGTATATCAGCTGGTGTTGTTTGTTATTTTGCGACTCAATACATCAAACGAGTATTAAAAATTGATGATTCACTCGATGTATTTCCGGTTCACGGCGTTGGTGGTATTTTAGGCTGTCTATTGACCGCTGTTTTTTATTCAAATTCTTTTGGTGGTTTATATGAAGGAGAAGAAGTTTATTCCATTACCTCCCAACTTGGAACACAGGCCGTTGGAGTTATAGCAACTGTAGTTTGGTGTGCTGTGGCGACTTTCTTTATTTTAAAATTAGTGGATATAATCGTTGGTTTGAGAGTTGATGAAGATGAAGAAACTGAAGGTCTCGATATCGTTTTACATAATGAAAGGGGCTACGATATTTAAGATTCTTTTTATTTAGAAAATAACCTGCTGTGTTTCAAGCACAGCAGGTTTTTTATTAAGGTAAATACATTAATTATGCTAACTGTAATATAATATGTATTAATATAGTTTGAAGGATACGGATAAATGTCTGAACCAATTGATAAAACAGTATTAAAAAACTTTGTTCCAGCAAATTCACTTAAGGCTGAGAATTTTGATGAACTAGCAGGCAAAACTTTTGTTGAGACTGTTTCTGCCGGGGAAGTTATTTTTAAAGCTGGAGATAATGATAAAAAAGCAATATACATTGTTGAGGGACAGGTGGAAGTATCTTCGATTGAAAGCGCTTCAGAAAATACCGAGGTTACGGGTACCGCTGGTTATGTTGTTGAAGCAGGCACTGAAAAAGCAAAACATGCTATTGCAAATCGGCAACCAAGAAAGCAAACGGCAAAAGCAAAAACAGATTGTAGTTTAATTAGAATTGATAGTGATTTACTCGACATTTTATTAACTTGGGATCAATTGTCCGGTATTGAAGTATCAGACATACATGCGGCCGATTCATCAAGTGAAAATGATGAAGAAGCTGATTGGATGACGAGTATTCTGCAGTCTAAAGCTTTTCTACAGGTACCTCCTGCCAATATTCAGACAATGTTTATGCGCATGCAAGAGATGCCAGTCAAAGCAGGTACAGAGGTAATTAAGCAAGGTGAGGATGGTGATTATTATTACATCATTAAGCAGGGAAAATGCAAGGTTACTCGAAATTCGAAGACAGGAACTCCTCTTACTCTTGCAACAATCTCAGTTGGAGGTTCATTCGGAGAGGAGGCCTTGTTATCTGATGCTAAACGAAATGCAAATGTAGTTATGGAAACAAGCGGTTCGTTAATGCGTTTATCTAAAGATGACTTCAATGAATTATTAAAAGAGCCTATGTTGAGTTGGTTAACTGGGGAAGAAGCAGATGCAATGGTTAATGAAGGAACAGCAATATGGATTGATGTTAGACTTGAATCAGAGCATAAGGATTCTGGGATGAAAGGAAGTATCAATATTCCTCTTATTACTTTAAGAATAAAGGCCGCTACACTGGATACAAATAAGAAATACATAGTTTATTGCGATAGTGGTCGTCGAAGTTCCGCGGCAGCTTTTTTGTTGAGTGAGCGAGGTATTGATGCTTATTGTCTTAAAGGCGGTTTAGTCGAACGAACTGGCGACTAGAGTTTTAAGTTGAAAATAGCAAACTAATAATCGTTGTGGTTAACGAACTCATAAACAATCCTTCAGTTGCAAATTATGCCGTGTTAGGTAATCCCGTTAAACACAGCAAATCTCCTCAAATACATTTGTTATTCGCTGAAGAAATGGGAATAACATTAGAATACAACGCTATTGAAGTTCCTAATGATGAGCTTTCAACGTATGTTAATTTATTTAGCTCACAAGGCGGCAAAGGTTTAAATATTACAGTGCCGTTTAAAGAAAATGCTTATAAGTTATGTACAGAAATAACAAGCCGAGCCCTAGAATCTGGCTCGGTAAATACTATTAAATTCGATACCGAAACTAATATTATTGGTGATACGACCGACGGAGAGGGATTTATTAATGATTTGAGGAAAAATTATGGCATTAACTTACAAAATAAAAGTATCCTAATATTAGGAGCGGGCGGCACAGTTAAATCAATAATCGAAAGATTAGTGCCAGAAGAAATTAAGAATGTTGTAATTGTAAATCGCACGTTATCACGTGCGGAAGAACTAGAAAAAAAATTCAAAAATAAAATTGATATAAAATCATTCTCTTACGAAACTTTACCTAATGATATTTTTGATGTAATTATTAATGGAACTTCACTAAGTCTATCATCAGAAGTTCCTCCTGTTTCTAGAAATATAATTAATAAAAATACGTTTTGTTATGACTTAATGTATTCAAGTGATAAAACTGTATTTATAAAATGGGCTATCGAAAATGGAGCCTTAAGAGCTTCTGATGGGCTTGGTATGTTGGTTGAGCAGGCAGCAGAATCATTTTTTATTTGGCACGGCGTGAAGCCAAATACAGCTAAAGTAATTGAAGCACTGAAGAATTTATAAAAGTGTGATTTTACTATAAGCCGTGGGCTCTATCCATAAGATCGGGTAGCCATGTTGTTAAATCAGGTATAAGCACAATTAGTAATATCGTTATTAATTGTATTAACACAAAAGGAATAATTCCCGAATATATATTTTTTATATTGATACTAGGTGGCGCAACTGCTTTCAAATAAAATAATGAAAACCCAAAAGGAGGAGTTAAAAAAGACGTTTGTAGATTAATGGCAATTAATATCGCAAACCAAAGTAAGTCAATTTGAAATCCAACTGCGATTGGAGCCAGAATAGGTATAACGATGAAGCATATTTGTAAAAAGTCTAGAAAAAATCCAAGAATGAAAATAAGCAACATACTGACAAATAGGAATCCCCATACACCCGCAGGTAAATTAGACATTACATCCAAAACTAGTCTGTCTCCACCTATCCCTCTAAATACAAGACCAAAAGCGGTAGCACCAATTAAGATCATAAACACCATGCTAGTAAGTTTTGTTGTGTGTCGCATTGATTCATTAAGATTTTTTAAATTGAGTCTTCTATGACAACCGGCGAGTATTAATGCACCAATGGCTCCAACGGAAGCTGATTCTGTTGGTGTTGCAATACCAAAAAATATAGAGCCAAGAACAGCAAGTATTAGCAAGAGTGGAGGAAAAACGGTACTCAATAGTTGTAAAAAATTGAAATTATTATTCTCTACATTCAATGCAGGCGCGACACTTGGTTTATACCAAGAGTAGATAAGTATATATGCAATGAAAAGACTTACTAATAGCAATCCTGGAATTATTGATCCAACAAATAAACGACCTACAGGAACACCCATTACATCTCCAAGAAGTATTAAGATAATACTTGGAGGGATAATTTGACCTAACGTACCGGAAGCCGCAATAGTTCCTGATGCTAAAGATGCAGAGTAATTATGTTTAAGCATGGTTGGTAAGGCAATGATACCCATTGTTACAACTGTCGCACCAACAACACCAGTCGTTGCCGCAAGCATCGCGCCAACAATTACAACAGAGAAAGCTAACCCTCCATTTAACTTTCCACATAATTTTCCCATCGTTTCCAGCAAATCTTCTGCTATACCAGAACGATCTAATACAATCCCCATAAAAATAAATAATGGGACCGCAAGTAACGTAAAATTTGTTAGGATTCCCCAAATACGAAGAGGCAGAAGTGTAAAGAAATCAACGCCCAGAAATATCAGACCAAATACGAGTGCGACAAATCCTGATGTAAAAGCAACAGGGTATCCCATTAATAATAAAAGCATTAGAGAGAGAAACATTAATACAACAATAGCTGTCATTTACTCTTCTCCAGTGCAAGACAAACCTTCTTTAAGAGCTCAGAAATACCCTGAATTAAGAGCATAAAGAAACCAATAGGAATTGCTGCTTTAATCAGCCAACGACCTGGTAAACCTCCAGGATCTGGTGATATTTCAGCATGTATGTATGCTTGCATTACAAAAGGCCATGCACTAATGATAATGAGAACACAAAATGGCAAAAGAAATATAAGCGTACCTAACACATCAAACCAAAGGCGCATCCTTTCATTTATTAGTTTGCTGTTATACAGAATATCCAGTCTAACATGTTCATTATGTTTTAATGTGTATGCTGAACCAAATAAGAAAATAATTGAAAATAAATGCCATTCAAGTTCTTGAATAGCAACTGATCCACTATTAAAAAGATAACGCATTGATACGTCATATCCAACAATGAATACAAGTATGATTACCAGCAGGGAAACACATTTACCACTATATTCCGTAAATGTATCAATTTTTGATATAAGGCTATGTAGTATTGATTTCAAAAGAATAGACAATCAATATTAATTAGACAACTGATGATAACATGAATAAGTCTCTGCAAAGAATGAAGATAAACATATAAAAGATTTTAATATAATTTTATTTAAAAGTCAGACAAAAAAGTTATTTTTCGTTCGACTAGTTCTTTACTTGGTATAAATTTGATAGTTCGACGAAGTCTTTTATTTCTAATTTTTCCGCACGAACGTTGGCATCTATACCCGCTGCTTTTATATCATCCTCATTCAAAAACATTTTTAATGCATTACGTATAGTTTTTCGTCTTTGTGAGAATGCTTCTCTCACTATTGTTTTAAAGTTCTCATCATTAATTAATTTATATTTTGTTTTAGATAAAGGTGTTATTTTAACTATTGCTGAATCAACATTTGGGCTTGGGTAAAAAGCATCTGGCTTTATTTCTAGCATTGATTCAACTTCACAGCAATGTTGAATCATAACTGACAAGCGACCATATTCTTTTGTACCAGGTCGTGCACATATTCTTTCAACAACTTCTTTTTGTAACATAAAAAACATATTCTTTATAATATTCTTGTACGATAGAAGATAAAATAAGAGAGGCGTGCTTATATTGTATGGTAGATTTCCAATTAATCTCAGGTTTCTATTTTTAAATTTTGAATAATCAAATTTAAGAGCGTCATATTCATGAATAGTAAGCTTTTTATCATCTATGTTGTCTTTTAATAATTTTACCAATTGCTTATCAATTTCAATGACATCAATTTTTTTTACAAATTTTATAATTGGTACTGTAAGTGCGCCTTTTCCTGGCCCAATCTCAATAAGATGATCATTTTTTTCTGGATTTATTATATTTATAATTTTTTCAATTACACTTTTATCTTCTAGAAAGTTTTGGCTGAATCTTTTTTTTAAATAATGTGAATCAGATTGCATTTATTTTCTTCTAAATATTTTTCGTGATTTAGTGTTTATGATTATTCTTGATCATTTTATTCGCCATATTTATAGCAGCAAGTAAACTACTACATTCGGCTTTACCAGTACCAGCAATTTCAAGAGCAGTTCCGTGGTCGACTGAAGTCCTAATAATTGGTAATCCGAGTGTTATGTTAACAGTTTCGCCAAAACCGAATGTTTTGAGTACTGGTAATCCTTGATCATGATACATAGAAATAAACACATCCGTCTTCCCCCTTTTTTCTTCTCGAAACGCAGTGTCAGCAGGAATAGGTCCAGACACATCGTAGCCTTTTTTAATAAATTTATTGATAACGGGTTTAATGTATTCTTTTTCCTCTCTACCTAGATATCCATCTTCTCCCGCATGCGGGTTTAAACCACAAACAGTAATTTTTGGAGATTCAATGGAAAACTTATTTTTCATCTCATTAATAACGATCTTGATTACTTTTTCTATTCTTTTTTCAGTGATATATTTTGGGACGTCAGTTAGAGGCATATGTGTCGTGACAAGTGCGACTCTAAATCCTTCACAGTCAAGTAACATAACGGGTAAGTCAACGTTATATTCTTTTGCCATATATTCTGTATGACCACTAAATTTTATTCCGGCATCGTTAATAATAGATTTTTGTACTGGCGTTGTAATGATTGCATCAAAATTATTTTCCAGACAATATTGACAAGACATTTTTATCATTTTTATAACGTAATCTACATTTCTTACATCTAGCACACCTGGCTTGCTATCAGTATTTAATTTTACTGGCAGAACTTTTAAAGATTTATTATCAATTATTTCATTAGAAGTATTTTTTTCAGAGATAATCTCGATATCTATTGGTATTGATAATAATTCGGCACGTTTTTTTAGAAGATCAGGATCACCAATTACCGTTAGATTATAATTATGATCCATTTGTTGTAACTTGATAATGAGGTCTGGGCCAATACCTGCAGGTTCTCCAGATGTTACAAGAAGACGAGAACTAGCATTTTTAGACATCATCTAAGCGATACTCAACATATGCTTCATCTAAAAGTTGAGTGTTCCAGTTTTGTAGGGCCTCATTTAGTTTTCGGTCACCAATTACGTTTCTTACTTTAGCACGCTTTAAATTTTCCGAATTATCGTGATCACGTCTTTCAAGTACTTGCGCAATATGCCATCCAAACTGTGTTTTGAAAGGTTCGCTAATTTCGTTAATAGTTAAATTATCCAAAGTATTCTGAAACTCAATAACTAGCTCACCTTTTGTTCTCCAACCTAGTTCGCCGCCATCAATTGCACTCATTGAATCGTCAGAATTACCTTTTGCTAACAAACCAAAATCATCACCATTTATGATTCGAATTTTTAGTTGCCTCAGTTTTTCCCTTGCATAATCATCTGTCGTATATTGATTTGTTTTAACGAGTATATGTCTAGCTCGTGTTTGCTCCACTATATTTTTTTCCATATCTTTAAGTTCAGCAATTTTTATTATATGAAATCCACTTGGGCTTTGAATTAATTCGCTGATATCACCAAGTTTCATATTTGGAATATATTCCGTGAATATTGTCGGTATATCTTTTTCTTTTCTCCATCCCAAATCTCCACCTGATTTAGCATTGCCACCATCTGATACAGTTGCAGCAATTTTTGAAAAATCTCCACCCGCCAAAAGCTCATCTCTAACTTTCAGTGCCATCTTTTTGGTTTGACTGATTTCCTCATCTGTTGCCGAATTTGGTAAAGAGATTAATATATGTGAAAGTCGTATTTCAGATTCAAATAAATCTTCCGAATTTTGATTAGATAAAAAATTATCAATTTCTTTTTCTGTTATATTAATTCGATTTTCTATTTGTCTTTTGCGTAGCTGCGTCAAAATAATTTCATTTCGTATGTTTTCACGAAATTGCATATAGTTGTATCCATCATTTTTAAGTATCTCTTTAAATTGTTCCATAGAGACACGACTTTCGGCTGCAATATTACTTATTGTTCTATTTAAGTTATCTTCAGTAACCTTTATACCCATTCTTGCAGCAAGCTGTAGTTGAATACGCGTTAATATTAAATTGTTTAATACTTGGCGTTTAAAAACAGAGGAAGTTGGCTCTTGTCTTCCTTCTTGCCTCAGTTGACTTATTGAGATTCGTAATTGATTGTTAAGTTCACTTTCCATGATCACGTCTTCATTCACTATTGCAACAATACGATCAAGTGGAGTGTAAGCAAACACAAGTGATTGAATCAAACATAGTGATATGAACCCCAACAATAGATGTCGAGGTTGAATTTTTAAAAAATTAGAATCCACTTCGATAGCCTGGAATTTGTTCTTTTAGAAAATTAACCGTTTTTTTACCAATTCCCGCGAGTCCCTTTAATTCTAGCTGAAAGAATATTCCAGTATCAAATTCACCATTCGCATCCGTTAGAAATCTTCTTGCAACAGCACGAAATGCCCAGCAGCAACTTTCATACTCAACTCCACCAAAAAGTTCTAATGATCGTCCTTCTGGCACAGCATAATTCCATCTTCCAACTGCACTCCATTGCCTGTCTAGCGGCATTCTAAATGAAATATCACTTTGTTCAATATCAGTTGTATCTCTCCTCACTCGGTAAGCCAAATTTAATATTTTTCCGGGCATTGGAGCATAAGTTGCGCTTGCAGTTATTTTTTCTGTTCCATCTCCTATATTAGGATCCCACTGAATATCTCCGCCAATTGTCCAGTTTTTAATAAGTTTAGTATTTATTTCAGCAATTATCGCCGAGCTTGATTCATCCCGAATTCCGTTTCCAGGAAGAGTTACATCCCGATCACGCAGATAGAAAATTTGCCCAACACTAATATCGCCATAATTTTTACCGCTCTCTTGACTAATTAGATGAGAGGTTACAGAAATTGCTACTTGATTCGCATCACCAAGTCGATCATCTCCACTAAAACGGTTTTCTCTAAATAATGAGTCAAACGAAAGATCAAATGTACCTGTATCAAATACTGGTAAGTCAGACTGATTTTCATTAGGCACAAAAAGGTAAAATAATCTGGGCTCAAGCGTTTGTAAAAAACTATTTCCAGCCAACATCATATCTCTCTCCAGAAATATTTTGCTATCAAAACTAAATATGGGTAGAAGTCGGTTAGGGTTTTCGCTAAAAACTCCCGAGTTATCTAGATTGTATTGTGTGTAATCAAGACTTAACTTAGGTTCAATGTAGCTCGCCATAGTTCGCATGGGGTATTTCACATATGGTCTTAAGCTAACACGTGCACCATTTACATTATTAGTAAAATTTGCGTTATCTCCGCGCTCAAAGTAAACGGTATTTGATTTTAGTCCATAATTTATTCGATTAAATTTTCTAGGCGATGTGTAATTAAACAAAATCTGTGGTAGGCGTTTATATGGTCTAGATGAAACAGCGATACTTCGATCTACAGTTTGATAGTCCTGAATTCGTGTTGTTAAGTCCCAATTGTCACCTTGATAAGAGACATCAACACGACGTTCTAAAAACCGTGTGCTTGTTTTGCTTAGCTGGCTTCCAAAATCTTCAAAATAAAATTTGTCCGAAACTCTATTATAGGTAAAAAAGAAGTTTCCGGTCTCTGCAAATGATTGATGGTGAGTGATATGAAATAAATTTCTATGTTTATCTTCCAGATTGCTATCGCTGGCAAGATATTCAAAATTTATTTCACCACTGCTATTAGGAAACAAGTAGCGGTACTCACCCATGGCCATAACCCCAGAGTCTGTTAAGAATCTTGGTGTCAAAGTTGCATCCATATTTGGGCTAATATTCCAATAGTATGGAGTTCGTAATTCAACACCATTCCTGTTAGTTGCGCCGTAACCTGGAGCAAGAAAACCACTTTTACGCTCTTTGCTAAGTGGAAAAGACATATAAGGAGAATAAAAGACCGGTACGTTTTTAATCTTAATCATTACATTGCGAGCTTTACCCCAATTATCTTCATGATCTAGACTAATTTTATCGGCAGATAATTGCCAAAACTGATCGTCTGGATCACATGTTGTATACTGTACTTTCTCCAACTCAGTTAGCTTGCCTAGGTCAACATATAGCCTTTTCGCATTACCAATCCCACGACTTTTATTTAGGATATATTCCGCATTCTCAAATTCGCCGCTACCATTATCAAGTTTTAAGCTACCTTTATTACTCTTTAGAAATAGCGTTTTATCCCAATAATTAACATCTCCATCAAGACTTGCGCTATCATTGGGCTCGTCATAATTTATTGTATTTGCCTTAATTTGCTGTGTTTTTCGTCTAATTTCAGCATTGCCGCTCAATGAAGATACACCTTCTTCGATTAGTTCCGCATTATCGGCACTAATATAAATATCACCATCAGTTAAATCGCTTTCAATAAAGGTTTTTTCTGGAATATTAAGAGATTGAGGGCATATCAATGTGGAATGTTCGCCACCAAGCTCGGCAGCCAATATACAACAGGACAGCGATAGAAGACTAAATAACGCTATTAGCTTGTTTTTAAAGTGCTTCATAATAATTGCTGTATAATTCCCCGCCTATTATCTTTGTAGCTAAAATCGCACAGAATGCATTTATGTTCAAATTTTTATGTGATTTTTTTGTCATAGCTATAAGTACAACAATTTATTAAGAAAATTATACGAAAAACCCAATAGATCATTATGAGAATACTACTAATTGTGCTCATTTCCGCTGTTTTAGTAATTGGTTTGTTTTGGACTAAGCCAGAGACCTATGCGGATCTTCAGTCATCATCTCTATCAATAGTGGAAGTTGAGACCGTCAAACAAATTGATATTCAACCCACAATAAAGGTGACTGGGAAATTAGAACCAGCTCGCAAAGCCAGACTACATTTTCAAGTTTCCGGCCAAATTAATAAAAGGTTTGTAGAAGCTGGTCAGAAAGTTGAAGTTAATATGAAAATACTTTCTATTGATGCGGGTGATTTTTTAGATGTTGTTGAGGAATCTAAAGCTCTATTAGAAATAAAGCGCAATTCAATTGATCGCGATTTACGTTTATTAGAATTAATAAAAAAGGAACGAAAATTACAAGAAGATGAAGTAAAAAGATTAGAGCAACTTGGACAAAATTCACTTGCTTCAAAGTCAAATTATGATCAGGCTTTACAGATTTTATATCGTCAGCAAGCCGAGGAAACCCGTCTTAATCATAGCATTAGTCTGGGCCGATCTGAATTACAAGTTGAAAATTCAAGGTTAAACATTGCGCAACGTAATTTAGAACGCACAAAACTTGTTTCTCCATTTACTGGAACAATCAATGCTGTTTATGCCGAAATAGGTGATTATGTATCACCAGGTCAGGCAGCAGTAGAAATTATTCAACTTAATGAACTAGATTTAAATCTTGAGATTAATGGCGCAGCAGCTTCAAAATTACAGCTTGGCCAGGAAATAGCGATTACAACAAAAAATGGCAGCAAAACAGGTAGAGTAATAGCACTCGCTCTAGATCCCAGTCAGGAAACAAATACGCATACACTAAAAATAAGACTGGCATCAGATGGACTATTCTCTGGACAATTAGCTATTGCGAATATACCAGGACAGTATTACGAAAAAGCTAGTGTGGTGCCAATAAGTTCAATCCTCTACGAGGATGAAGACACCTACATTTTTGAAGTTATTGAAAATAAAGTTTTTAAGAAAAAGATTAAATTAGTCGAACGATATAATGATCTACAAATTATAGAGGGCTCAACACCAAATACTACTATTGTCAGTAGAAATGCATCAAACCTAACAGATGGTCAGTCGATAATTTCAAACTAAAAGTTTGATTTATTTTTTATGTAAATATTTATGATCCCCATACATTTCTCTCTAAAGAATCCTTTATTAGTAAATCTAAGCCTTGTCATTATTTTGATAATGGGAGTTATCTCTTGGCAGGGGTTGCCGCAAGAGGTTTTTCCGGTTGTGGATTTAGATATGATCAATGTCAATACTAAATTCGAGGGAGCTTCCCCCGCTGAAGTCGAGAAGCAAGTAACCTTACCAATTGAAGAAGAATTCCAGGATAGTCAGGATATTGATTTCGTATCCTCAATAAGTAAAGAGGGCATATCAAATATTTTTATTAAATTAAAATCTGGAACAGACGTTAATAATTTCATGCGTGAAACCAGAACACTACTTGATCGCGTGAATGATTTACCAAATGCTGCCGAAGAGCCCGAATTAAAGCGAATACGCACTCGTTTTCCCGTTATTACCTTAACTCTTTTTGGCGATCTATCAAAAGCGGAGCTTTATGAGTATTCAGAAAAAGCGCGCAGGAGAATTCAAAAAATAAAAGGCGTTGCTAGTATTGGAATGTCGGGTGATCAAGATTGGGAAATTTGGGTTGAAGTTGATCCACATGAACTAGCTGCATTTAATATACCTCTAGCATTGATAAATTCGGCACTAAAAAATAATTTAATCGATCAACCAGGAGGTTCAATTAAATCTAGTGAAGGCGATATTCGATTAAGAGGTCAGGGAGTTAAACCCGACCCAGAAAAAATTGCCGAGATAGTATTAAGAACAAATGATAATGGCGGAGAATTAAGACTTGGTGATATAGCGAGAGTAGTACGTAAATTCGAAGAACCAAAAACATATGCGAGATTTAATGGTAAGCCCTCAGTTAATTTGACCGTAACCAAGACCGCTGATGCTTCAACAATAGATATATCAAGCGAAATTAGATCGTTATCTGATGATCTAAATAAAGAATTACCTAGTAATATTAATGCTGGTTATCACACAGATATGTCTGTTTATGTAAAGACAAGACTTAATGTGGTCAAGTCATCTGGATTAATAGGATTAGCATTAGTTTTACTTTCACTTTATTTATTACTAAATTTTCGTGTTGCATTGATAACTGCTTTTGGGATTCCTGTTTCTTTTTTATTTGCTGTTATATTACTTTTTCTATTTGGTTTCACCATCAATATGGTTTCCTTGTTTGCTTTTTTAATTGTACTAGGAATGATCGTTGATGATGCAATCATAGTAACAGAGAATATATATCGCCATATTGAGAATGGTATGAAACCTATAGAGGCTGCATCTCTAGGAGCGAAAGAAGTTTTTTGGCCAGTTATTGTTTCGACTTTAACTACAATAGCTGCTTTTCTTCCAATATTTTCTATAGGAGGAGTATTGGGCGAATTCATAAAAGTGATTCCTGTTGTTGTTTGCTGTGCACTTTTAGGTTCATTAATGGAAGCTTTTGTTATTTTGCCAACGCATGCAGCTCAATTTTTAAAAAGGAAGAATAATAAAAAATGGATAAATTGGGAGATGATACTAAACAAGTACGGTAAATTATTAAATTGGTCTGTTTTGAATCGATACTTGGTTGCAACTCTAAGTATTTGTGTTTTGTTGTTGAGTATTGCATATGCAAGTACAAGACTCCCATTCCAGCTTTTTGGAGAGGTGGAGATCGGTCAATTTTTTGTTAATGTTGAAACCCCAAATACTTATAGTCTAGATGATAGTCTTGAACTTGCCGAAACATTAGAAAAAAAGATAACCAATATTGTCAGCGATAAAGAATTACTTTCATTGATTACAAATGTAGGTATAAGCATGATCGACTTTAATCGAAGTAAATCTGGAAGCAATGTAATTCAATTTGTTATTGATTTAGAGAAACCAGTTCCTAATAGTTTCATAGATAAGTGGGTAACACCGGTCGTTAGTTTAGAATTTGGTAAAGCAGGGACAAGAAAAAGAAGTGCAGATAGCATTATTGACGAAATAAGAAATCAATTTTCAACAACAACAGGCGTATATAAAGTTAGTATTCTAAAACCAAATGCTGGTCCTGCTGGAGATGATATTGAATTGGGTGTAGTTAGCAATGATCTAATATTTTTGCAAGAAAAGGCAATCGAGATAAGCAATTATTTAAAACGTATCCCTGGAGTAAATGATGTAATTCACGATCAAGAGCCGGGTAAACTAGAGTATAAGTATAAATTAAATGATAGAGGGCGACGATTAGGTCTCACACAGAATGACCTCGCTGATGTTGTACGTAGCGGTTATCTTGGTAATGAGGTGGCCAATGTTACATGGGGAGATAAAAGATTGCCTGTTCGTGTTATATATCCAGAGTCAATTAGACAGCAATCTACTAGTCTTATGGAACTGCCAATCGTACTCGATTCTGGTAGAAAGGTTTTTCTGGGCGATGTTGCCAATATCAATATTGGCCAAGGTTTAAATCAAGTACGTCGCCGAGATACTCAGCGAATGGCAAAAATTACTGCTGATGTAGATTCGTCAATTACAACACCCAGTGAAGTTATTAAGCAAATTGATCAGGTTTTTAATAACCTAAAAGGCAATAAAAAATATTCTTTGCTTTTTTTGGGAGAGAAGAAAAGAGCAGAGGATTCTTTTAAAGATATTACTAAAGCACTAATTATTGCCTTAGCAATAATTTTTTTAATGCTAACAGCATTATTCAAGTCTTTAATCGAACCTTTTGTTGTAATGATTGCCATTCCATTTGGGTTCATTGGCGTAGTTATTGGTCATGCTATATTTAATTATAATATTCAATTTTTATCTGCGGTAGGAACACTTGCATTGTCTGGAATTATTGTTAATGATTCATTAATATTGATCGATTTTGTAAAAAAGCAACGCAACAAGGGCATTGATAAGATAACGGCAGTTATTACAGCAGGCAAAGTGCGAGCTAGACCAATTATATTAACGACTGTTACAACATTTTTGGGGGTGTCTCCACTGATTTTTTTTGCAACAGGGCAAACTGCCTTTCTTTCACCAATGGCTGTCAGTCTAGGGTTCGGCCTGGTTTTTGCGACCATATTAATATTAGTTGTATTGCCATGTTTTTATCTTATTGCCGGCGATATAAAAAAATGGTTTTTTAATAGAATAATATAAGTAAGTAAAAAGGACTTATTATAGCTACTGATTATTTTCCTTATATATTATTAATATATTACCAATGCTATTAATTAGTATTGAGTTTGTCATTCTACATATAGTCTCTATATCTCTATTTTGATTTTTCTTTTCTGTTGCTAGCATTTTAATTTTTATTAATTCATGCTGTTCCAGTGCTTGTATTATTTCTTTAATCACGTTTTCACTTATACCATTCTTACCTATCCATACAACTGGTTCCAAATGATGGGCAGTTTTGCGTAATGATCGTTCTTTAGATTTATCGATTGACACCATTTTTATTTTTTTTACGTTTTTTTATTGATTATTATTTTTCGTTTCCGTGATCATATCTTCTATTTTTTTCTTTTCTATGC
>MDSY01077327.1_pt1 | contig 34949 bp, 26 predicted proteins | sample 811131 | NCBI WGS metagenome assembly MDSY01 (sample SAMN05326643, study PRJNA326480) | marine metagenome | isolation source: seawater | place: Atlantic Ocean: South West | collected 2010 | reverse complement strand
GGAAGGACTGCGACCTGTAACGAATAACGAGTTATAGTTATTAAGGGGTTTATAGTATATTTATACTACTCATACGCACGCTTCACGTGCCTCGTGTCTCCCCTCTAGCCCCTGCGTCATTACCCTCACGCGTTTAGAAGTTTCTGATTTTCCGACAGTCCACCTCAGCTTTTACTAAAATGTTTTGCGTAACGTAATCGCTCCTGACTCTTCGTCAGACCCCTACGACACCCCGCACGTCTCCGGGTTCGTTTCGGACCGACGCTGTCGCGTCGTGCGTCTGTTTGTGATTCGGGATGTCCTCCGGCGCGGCGTCCCCGGATGAGCGGTGGCGCACGGCTGGCGACGCGGTGGTGGGGAACCTTCGGGATTCGGGTACAACAAGGGGGTCGCTTTCCGATGTCGCGTCGGACGCCGCCGCCGCCGCGGGCCTATCCTTCGTCGCGTCCGTGAACAGACGCAAGTCCTTCTCCGCTGCGTTCGGGCAGCGGAGCTTGAGCAGTAAGCTGGAGGTTGTAGCTCCTGAGACGGTCTCAAGGAACTCACGACGGAGCTTGACAAAGATCAGCGTCGTGGATTCCAAGGATGATGCATCTAATATCAATCCCGATACCAACGACGTCAAGGTCGTGCAGGTCAGTGCGAACAACTTCCGTGTCACGTCGACGTGCAGCCATAACTACCTGTTGGAGCCCTTCGTCCCGTTCAAAGTGGACCAGTTCGTGAGGACGTTTTTGTACGAAGTGTGTCCTCCGTTTGTTAATTGGTACGTCGTGATGTTTGTTGAGATTTTGGTGTTTCGGCACACGGTGGAGGAAGCGCTGTGCTGTTCCTCTGCGCGAGGGTTCACGCCGTTGCCTGGTCCACTCGCACAGCTAGTGTCCCGGTTCGACCCACCCGACTCAACCGGGAACGTCGACGTCGTCATCTGGGGAATGTTCTGGATCCCGGTGTTCGCGGTTGCGTTTTCATCCGAAGTCCGAAGGTTCATCGAACCGCTGGAACTCCTGCCGTTTTCTATTCTACTCCTGTGCCGCGTATCAGTCATTTCGTGCAAGTACGCGCTGTTGCCGTCCTCGTACTGCGGAGACCAATCCGGCAAAATATACGGTGTCATCACGCAGGCGGATATGAACCGCACGTTGGTGGGCGGCGCGTGGCTCGATCCGAAGTTAGACGCGCACAGAGATTTGTTGCGGCAGGACGTGGAAAACGCGTGTTTGGAAGCGGATGTGGACCTTTCTGATACTAAAATTGACGTGGGGAGCGTCGAGGCGGCGACGGTCGTAAGAGCACGCGCGGGTGGCGTTGGAAAACGGTCGGAGGAAAAAGTAGAGACTTCATCGACGGTCGTGAGCGGTAAGGAGCTTATCGCCGCCATCGTAGATACACACATCGGGCAAGCCATTCCGACTTGGATGTTACTGTCGATGATGGTCGGCGGTATCGCGTTCGGCTTGGTTGGCCCGGTGTGCCGAGGCGTAGTGGGCGTCCGCATGTTCGGCGGAACATCTTTGAGCCAAGGCACCGCCGCGCTGATGTTCCTGTCCAGCACGTTTCTGTTTCTGAACAACATGGTCTTCACGCTTTCTTGCTATTGGAACTTCCACAGGCAGAAAAACGCGATCCGATGCTTGAACAACGTCATGCGGTTCCCGGGCGAGCCGATTACTAATTTGTTACCTCCAATGCCGAAAACAAAAAGCAAAAACGGTCCAAACCCGAACGCAAACAACGGTGGCAATGAGAATCGAAAAAAGTCTTCCGATGTTCCCCAAGAACACCCCTCAATGGTCGCCGCTCGTGTTGCCGCTTCAAGAGGCGCGGTCATTCTGGTGGACCTGAAGGACCCGCAAAGCTGTTTGTGCTGGTCCTTGGTTCGCCGAGCGTTACGCAGAGTCGGTTCTTCATGGGCGCGACGCATGAACTTATATTCCGTGGTGTTTTTATTAGCAGCGTTCGTGTGCGCCGGGTCGCTGTTGCTGTTGTTTTACGGCGCAGACACGGTGACGCACCGCCTTGCAACCGCTGGCGCTTTGTTCTACCTCGCCGTCGTGATCTCAGCGCTGTGTTCACTGACCGTGATGGAGGGAAGCGCGATTAACGATTTGGTGCCCACCGTTAGGACATATCTGAAACGCGAAGTCGTCGCAATCGCGGCGCAGCTGGCGGGGATGAGGGGGAATAACTCGAACGACAAAGAGGAACACGTACGTCGCACGGAACGCGAAGCTTTAACAGACGCGATGCGGCTTATCGAGCGCGTGGAGCAGTACGTCCATCTGGAGGAGGAGCACGCGCACCCCGTTGAGGTTTTTTACAGTGTGCCCGCCACGACTGCTGCTATTACGTTCACGGTAACCTCTCTGCTCTCCATGTTACTCATAGCAGCGCAACAGTGGTTCGAAATGACGAGAAGCGAAGGGTGGTCCTACGGGGGGGCGAGCGGAGAATTCAGAATAACCAACGCCGTCACAAACGCAAATGCCGCGAGCTAGCTAGAAGGTTGTGTTATTATTTAGGTATGTTCAACTCATGCGCATCTACGTCTTCGATCGTTTCTTCCCTTTACACGACTTGCAGTTCTGTTTGTTTATCCCGTGAGGGCACCTGTTGCACGCTGTGCAGTTGCGTTTCAGCTTACCGTGGGGGCACCCGCTGCCCTCTACGTAGCTATATTTCAATTTGCCATGAGGGCACGGGTTGCACACCGCGCACTTGCTTTTCACCTTACCGTGAGGGCATGGGATGCACGCCGCGCAGTTCTGATTTACCTTCCCGTGGGGGCAGGGGGTGCACACCACGCAGCTGTATTTCACCTTCCCGTGGGGGCAGGGGTTGCACGCCGCGCACTGGCGTTTCAGCTTGCCGTGAGGGCAGGCGCTACACACTGCACAGTGTTGTTTCAGCTTGCCGTGAGGGCAGGGGTTGCACGCCGCGCAATTGTACTTTACCTTGCCGTATGGACACGGACTGCACACCGCGCAGAGGGCTTTCTCCTTCCCGTGTGAGCATCGCTTCAGTCCCATCGCAGTACGCGTTTTGCAGAAACTCCAGCTCGCCGCTATCAATATCGCGTCACCGCCAAAAGTGCATTTCGATTGAGTCACCAACCTCAGGTGCCGGCCCTATCCTGACGAACCCACGTGGAAAGAGAACTTTGGTCAGCGACGATGGGAAGGAGAGGTAGACACGAGCTGAGGTTTGCTTGAAGAGTAGAGAAGCAAAACGAGACAGGTTGTTTCGCGAAGCCTTTCCGAGACGCCCCGGTATCTCTGGAGCGATCGGCTGTTTTTGTTTGCGAAATTTCGATGTGGCCCTCGTGTGTGGGCGCTGACGCGTGGAGGTCGCGCCGGCGCCGTATCTGTACCGAGGGCGCGTTTATAGTGGTGTGTGAAGAAACGTGACGAGTTGGGGAGAGAGATGGGTTGGGCGTACCACACAGGACCGAGATGCGCTCTTACGAATGAAACGAAATTTCGGTGGGAACGAAGGCAAATAAAAAACTCACCAAACTTTTCAGACCGTTCGTGCTCATTGGTCACCGCGCAGGATGGACATGGACTTGTCCAGGGAGTCCCCCGCCCCCGGCGCCGGGTCGATGGAGACGAAGATCCTCATCACAGTAGAGGTGTGCATGCGTTCCACTTCAACAGCGCGGCACGACGATATCCGAGACGCGGTCGTGACGTACCTGGAGGATGTGGGCAGCGTGATTTACACAGAAGGCGAACTTCCTATGCCCAGCGCGGAGGACGACCCGTACCTCCACGCGCACGTGGAAAGCGCACGCGTGACTGACCTAGGTACGTCTCATTGTGGTTGTGATTCGTCGCAAATACCCGCCGCCGTCCCCGCCCCCGCCCCGACCGCATACGGCACCCATTCCCATCAGATCTCGAGACGGCACTTCGAATTGTGGAGTGCCAATTCAATGTGATTTGCGATCGATGAGACTACTCTTCCATCTGTGACACTATACACTAACACCCCTAACACCCCAACTCGCATATGTAACACCCCTGTAGCCTCTGACGCCCAGCCTGGCGCCACGTTACTTTCGTGGATGATCACCCCCCAAATATACGTGTTCCAGCTGGACGAAGACGGTGCCGGCGAGGAGATGGACGGGGATGAGGAGATTGCAACTTATAAAGAATGGCCGGTGCCTAACCGGGAATTCCATGGATTATGGGAAAGCTTAGTGTTCGATGACGAGGAAAATGAAGGTGGAGAAGGGATAACTACCACTACCCCTACTACTTCTAACCAGCAATTGGGGGTTAAACAACGTTTGACGACGTACGCCGGCGACGCGTTGTTATTCTCCCGAAGCGGAGTCAACAATAATTTAATAAGTTGGAACCGCGTTGTTTTACTTCACGGGCCGCCTGGCACTGGCAAGACTACGTTGTGTAAAGCCCTGGCACAGCGACTCGCAATACGGCACAAGGAGTCCTATCAAACCAGCTCATTAATCGAAGTCAACGCGCATTCCTTATTCAGCAAGTGGTTCAGCGAAAGCGGGAAACTGGTCACGAAGCTGTTTGATAAAATTTCCGACCTGTGCGACGACGAAACGTGTTTGGTTTTTGTGCTGGTGGACGAAGTGGAATCTTTGGCTGCGGCTAGAAGCTCAGCTGCTAGTGGAACTGAGCCTAGTGATGCGATTAGGGTGGTGAACGCGTTGCTGACGCAGATCGACTCACTAAAAAACAGACCTAATTGTTTAGTTCTAACTACGTCGAACATAACGGAAGCGATTGATTTGGCGTTTGTTGATAGGGCGGACATCAAAGCCTACATTGGGCCGCCCGGGTTGCGCGCGCGGTACGAAATTTTACGGTCAGCGGTGATGGAGTTACATAGAACGGGGCTGATTGGTGGTGGGGGGGTGCCTGTACCCATTGACAAGGTGAATATGGAGGTGGGTGATGGGGACGGGCCAATGTTCACGATGAAGGATGATGTTAACTTTTGCGATACCGCAACGGCGTTACTCGGTGTCGTCGCGGAGTCGTCTAAGGGTTTGAGCGGGCGGGCGTTACGTAAGTTGCCGTTTTTGTCGTTCGACACGGCGCGGAGAATCGCCCTGAAGGGTGGCAGACGCAAAATCGATGTGCTTCATTTTCTGCGAGCGATGCACCTCACCGCGAAAACAGAGTTCAAAGACCGAGAATCGCTGCGGAAAGATAACTTGTAGACGGGGTGGGTTGGTCTCTAATGTATGTCTATGTACATCTAGTGTTCTATTCTGTTCTTGCTTTCTTGCCAAACATCTCCTTCAAGCGCATCTGGCGCCCACCCGCTTTATCCTCCCCCGGTGTTCGTGCGTTCGTGCTGGCGCGTCGCTTCCCTGAGTTAATAACCCCAGAATCTCCCCATCGCCGTACGTAGCTTTCGATTCCGTCGCGAAACTTTGAGCGCATTCCATTCTCCGACATCCGCCGCGTCGCCCCCGTCACTTGCGCCTCCGGGAACGGCTTGTCGTGCAAACCGAAGCACCACCCCACGCCGGTAAATGACACCGGGTCACGTCCATCGAGACCGTACTTGTTGTTCAGGTAAATTGATATTTCCCACGCTTCGTGAGGACTCGAACTCCACTCGATGATCTTCTTGCACCAGAACATTCGGACATAGTTGTGCATCTTGCCGGACACGACGATTTCCCGCTGACACGCGTTCCAGAAAACGTCGTGCGTTTCGCAATGCTCAAACTGCTCCAGGGTGTACGTGTACTTCCGAGCATCGCCGCTGTGTTCCTGTAGGGTGTTTCGCGCCCATTGAGGGATGCCTAAATATTTGTCGTAGTTCTTTTCGTGCAGCACGAAGTTCACGGCGAGCTCGCGGCGGATTACTAACTCGTCGAGGTACTTGTCCACGCCGCGTTGCAGCGCGGGAGACGGGGCTTGTTTAGGTACGTACTTAGACGAGTTTGACTGACTGTTTGATGACTCACCGCTGAGGTTCCCCTCCCCTCTGGCTACTTGCATGGCTTTGTGTGTCAAATACACAACGCTGATTTGCCCGTAGTGCACGTACGGCGAGAGGTGCGACTGGAGGCCTAACCCGGGGTTGTTCCGATTGGTGGAGTACTGCTCGAGTTTCTTTGAAAAGAAAACGTCCATCTTCCTGTGCGCTTCCCGCTCGCCGCCGCGGTGGTACCCATCGCACGGCTTCACGGAACGGTCCACTGCTTTGCCAGTTGGGTGGGCTTGGTCGAGAGCATCTAAACAAGCATCTGTATTAATATGCAAGGGAAGTTCCGGGAATGGAAATGGGTTCTTGGAGTCAGCGCCGATGACAAGCGACAACGCGCTTTCCCAGGTAGACGCTCTTGCTTGCGTGTCTCCATCCAACTCCGTGGGAAGCAGCTCCTTCCCCGCCAACACACCTAGCCTGGCCCATATCTTTGGCCGAAGCGTCGCAGCTGCTTTCTCGGCTCGGTGGATGCTCCCTCCTGCTGAATAAACGGGCGAGACGACTTCGGATTCCACTTCCCAGCAAACGCACTGTGCGTTTTGCGCGAGAGTTTTTCTCCACTTGCGCAGAATTTTTGTATATCCTCCGTCCACCACGACTTCGCACGCATTTTGGGAACACCGCAGAATCACTGCACCAGGGTCCCCGCAGAACCCTAGTAGCGTGATATTCCTAGTGTCCTCCAACGTTTTCCTCAACTCACACAACCCGTCATACATGAACCCCAGGTGTCTTTCGTTGGCATGCGGGAAATTTCCCGTCCCGGCGAACACGGCAACTAGGGGTTTTTTTAACGCCGACGCTCGCTGCGCCGCGTACTCCAGTGTTTCGTTGTGCCTCGCTCTTTGCGCGGACTGCACCCAGAGAAGCACGAAGCCGCCGTCGAGATTGGTCTGGAGGAAGTTCAAGCGGCGCATGCGGTCGGGTGCGATGACGGTGGTGGTGGTGGTGGTGGTGGATGGCATGTGTTGTGGCGCGTGCCTGCCCTCCGTCGCCCTTACCACCGAGGCTCGCGGCACGAAGTGCGACAACGCATATGAATTGGCGGAAGGCGGGGGCTGGGGCGGGGGCGGCGTCTGCGCTTCTCTCGCAGCCCTACGTGCCAGTGCAGCTGCTTTGTTCGCAGCAGCACGCGCGCGTTGCGCATCGGTAATCTCGACGGTACCAGCGGCGGATGACATTTGGTGAAATGACCGATCACGGCGATTTCCACTTGCGTGTCGACTCCGCGGTCTCCAATGACTGTCCCTACCCTCCTAACACGTACACCGGTTCGCCGCGGCTTTCATCAACCCAAGCAAAACGAGAATCATGATAAAACCCACGGAGTACATGTCACCCCCCACCACGCTCATCTGCTGGTTCGCGCCTTGCACCACCCCAGATGCGTTGTCGTGGGTATCGCGCTGTTGCTCGTCCCCATCTCCAGAGCTCCCGCTTCCCGAAGCGCCTGCGTCACCCTTGCCTTTGGGGGCGCGCCCGACCATGACGCGCGTGTGGTTTACGGAAGTGTGTTGCGTTGCGCGGGACTTGGAACGCAGGGAACTCGTCGCGTGCCGCGTTGTGGCCGCCCAGCGCGGACGTCACCTCAAACCCTCACAATCGTCGGTAACACCGCGAATTTTGTTCCGACCTGCAATATCGGGTCTCGTAACGTCCTAGAAAACGGAAGGTCGGAAGCCACAACGCCCCTCGCGCCGCACAACACCCACCCACCATCACTCACCACAATGGCCTCCAACACGATGCATACTACGTATACCTCCACGAGTGCTGATATCGCGACCGATACGCACGAGTCCTCCCCGAAAGAGGCCCTCCCCGGCCTCCCGAACCACATCGTTGCCACCCACATCCTGAGATCTGAGTACTTTGACGATCCCGCAGATCTCGCACGGCTCCCAGCGGCGAGCCGCGCGATGCGCGACACGGTGGCGGAGACTGGGCTTGAGTTTGAAGAGCTTGATGAATCTCGTGCCCTGAATCTCGGATGTTTAAGCGCGCTGCGGCGCCGGCAACGGCGAGGTCACCTGTCGGATCAAGGACTTCTTTGTGAGGCAGCTGCGAGGGGTGGGCATCTCGAAGAGTTGAAGTTGTTGCGCGAGAACGACACACCGTGGGACGAGTGGACGTGCTCGAGGGCGGCAAGGGCCAGGCACCTCGAGGTGCTGCAGTGGGCGCACGCGAACGGCTGTCCTTTTGACGAGAAGAGGTGTGTTACGATAACAGAGGACAAAAAGGAGTTGGAATGATGTTATGGCTATCGCCTGTGGGACACTATCAAATACTCGGCGAATGGTACTCTCATCAAGGTGCTAAAGTGGTTGCGCGAGAACGGCGCACAGGTGGGGAAGTTCTACACCGAGGAATGTTGATTCGATGAATAGCGCCACCACTCTATACCTAAATCTACATCCTATGCTACCCTCACTCCAGCGCGAATTCGCTAGTCCTCAGCCCTTCCCTCCTCCCAGACGGTCCGAACAGATCCCACACCGCCCCCCACACCCTCTTCCTCTCCTCAGACGCTTTCCCATACCCCTCGCCTCGCATCTCCCCCAGCAACGGAATCAACAATGAGTGCGTCAACCGCGTGTCCGGGTAATACTCCCGTAAACCTTTGTCGATGTCCGCGATGAAGTTCGCGGCCGCTCCAAACTTCGACTGGAACAACATAACCTCGACGTCCGCGAAACCCATCAACAGCAGGTCCATCATCGATCGCTGCCACGCGCCTCGAGGGTCGGAAGCATCACATGGAGATGAGTGCGATTGCGTGGATTTTGAGTTTGTTGTGCCTGTGTTCGTCCCTGGTGAATTCCCAAGTATACCTCCATCTCCCTTATCCCCGTCGTCCACGCACACCGCGGTGTTCGACGCTTTGACGTGTCCGTAGGATCCGTTCGTGGCGAGAACGCTTTTTATGCCCAATTTATTTGAGTTATGTTCCACCACCGTTCGTATCGCAGGTGAATCTGTCATGAGAAATACACCCCACGTATCGCCGTTACCCAGAACCGTACTAGTCGCCGCGACGCACTGGAGGAACCCGGTGAACGGCTTGGAGGTTGATACGTTGGAAGAAATCAATTCACTTTGTTCTTTCGCCTTCGCCGCGGTATCCTCCTGGCTCGCCCCCAAGTTTCTCACACGTTGCACAACTTGATCGTGCGCGAGCTGAACTGATGGACACACCGGTTTGGGGTACGCCGCGCGCTTGGCTTCAGCAGATAGAAATTGATCAATCGTGAAAAGCGTCGCGTTTTGCGCTCGCGCCAAATCCATCGGCGGCGTTAGCTCGGAAATGTCCGCGAACCCGGTGCGCACGTGCGCCGCAACTACGTGTTGCCACCCCCGATTTTCCATCTCCACAAGATATGGGGCGACCTTGCGTTTCAACTCCGGACGCGGATGTATTATAGATGCGCCGAAACACGCGCCCACGGAACAGTCAGGGCACGGCGGTGGGGACGGTAAATCTTCGTCATCAAGTCCATCGCTTTTCGGATTTGCAATCCCCACTACGTAACGGTACGAAGCGCACATCCCCCAGTCCTGCGGCTGGTGCGGGTGACACCAGTGTCCGAATGTCTGCTTTACCCGTACTCGGACTACGTCCGCGTTTTGGTAACGTGGGTCGCTCAGCATTACTTTGATGAAGGTTGCGTTTGGAGCGCTTATGTAGGTTGAGTTTTTTGGTTTCGTATCGCCTTGTTCGAACGAGGTATTTCCGAACCCGTAAAACATACCCTCCGGACTCCAAGTGATTACCAATAAATCGTCATCCAAAGCAGAGTCACCCAGTTGTTGCCTAACCTTCGTTTCCTTCGCGTCGTTCCACACCCAATCAACCCCGTGCATACCTTCAAAGTAGTCCCCTAAATCGAACCGGCAGTTCTGCGCTAGGTGTTTCAGGGACGGCGGATCCGACGCGCCCGCCAGCCCCGTCCCCAAACACACGCCCTTCTGCGTGTGCAAATACGCCGCCCTTCCCGTCCCCAGCCCGATCGCCAGCAACTCCTGGTAGTGCTGCATCTCATCCCCGATCCCGTTGAAGAAATTCTCACTCCAATCCATGATGATCACCTTGCTATTTTGTAAAGAGTCGTACCGTTCGCCCGCGCGCTTGAAAAACGCATCAACCTCCGAACATCGTTTGGAAAACTTATTCGCCAGCGTGCTCGCCGCGTGCGTCTGGTCATATGAACGCATCTCTTCAGATTCGACACCAATTTGAGAAGATTCGTTAGATTCAATTTCGTTTTCAAGTGGCTCGTCAGGGGGCGCCGGTGGCGATGGCAGGGGAGGCGGCGAGTGAGGCAGCGCGTTCGGCGGCGGCGGTAAGGATATTGATTTTGTCTTCTCCAATCGCATCGTCTCTGCCGGATTACCGCCGTCGTTGTCAGGACGCGCGCTGTCGTGTATACCCTCTGGAGTTGTGACTGTTCGTGAGTTATCACGTTGGTCGTCCTTGTACCCTTCAGCAGGGGCAGTCGTGGTGGTCCTGTAGTTCTGGTCGGTGACGAGCCGCGACCCGGTGAGTTTCGACCCCGCCGACTCGAAGCCCCCCGTGAAGTGCACAAAGATTAACACCTGTGCGAACGCAACCAACGCCAACGCCAGCACGCGCATTACGTTCCACACACGGCTCGGTCGCCCGCGACGTAACGCGCCTATGGGGACGCCGCTCATCGGCCCCGAGGCCTGATGAGGGACCAGAAGACGCGAGTCTCGGTGTGCGTCGGATGCGCAATGTTGTTCTTCTTGGACGATCGAACAACGAGAAAAGCAAACAATTTACCGGTTGACCGGTGTCCCGCGATTAAACTCTCGACGAGACCCTTTGGATTTTGTATTTCCGCTCAACTGACCGGTCTCTTCTATGACGGTTCGGGGTCTTTTTCTTCGGTTGCCTTTGTTTTTTTTTGGCCGCGAAACTCTGCAAATTTTGCCAAAACAGCATCGCGGATTCCGTTTCCTTCGTTTTGGTTGGTCCAAGTTTTTCGCTGACGAGGCGATCACGTCGGTTCGCGAATTTGCTCCATCTCTGCACTTCGGGCGAGACTGTTTGCCACTGAACCTGTGTTTGTCCGCGTCAGAAAAGTGTTTCCCGGTTTCACGGCGGGTCAGTGCGTTCGGCGACGACGCACGGGTCGACCCCCGTGGCTTTCAATCCGCGCTTTTTGTTGCCAGAGGTGACCGTATTCGCGGTGTAGGCACACAGTGCGTTTCGCATTTGAAAGCACTCGCGTTCACTTCGAGACGACGGATAACCGGACGGACGCGGGACACATCAAATCCCGTTGTGCACGGAACACCACGAAAAGACAGACAAGATGCCCAAGGTACGTAGGACTCTACGCGACGAATTTGACTATACCCATCAATTTGAGCTCATGACCATTCACTTTGGTAGTACACGCAACGATCCAGCGACTCGAATCGATGAAAACGGTGTCGTGTCGCGTACAGCTGTGCGTACACGGCACGCTGTCATGGACCGCTTTTTCTGTCCCGAACCGCGACCGCACGAGGGGATGGTTTCCCGGCGGTTCAAAGGTTAACGGGGATACGCGACGTACAAGACGTCGTTCCACCATTAAATAACTGACCAACCCCATATCCCTCTCCCCCACAGAAACGCGGCGGAGGCCAGTCCAAAAGCCTGACCCTCGAGGTCCTCAGCGCTAACTTCCACCTCCCCATCAACGACGTCGCTCGCAAGGTACGGACGAAAGAAACCGTGCTGCGCACCGAATCCAATCTGGCTTTTCGCTGTCAACCGTCGATTTCACGGTCGTCAATTTTTATGTTTTTTGGTTGCCAAAACTCACCACCTCTCTCCCCTCCCATAACAAACAGCTCGGCTTGTGCGTCACGGTGCTGAAACAGCGGTGCCGCGAGCACGGCATCACGCGGTGGCCTTATCGTAAGGTGAAGAAGCTCGATACGATTATTTCGGCTTTAGGTGGAACCGAGGGGGATGACTCCAAGGCGGATGCCGATCGGCGTTTGGCGACGGTGAAACGCACGCGCGAGAGTTTAATCACGGATCCGAATTCCGACGCGCACCTTCGAGTTGGTAAGTTGAAAACCATTCGACGACGCGTCTCCCAAGGCTCACAGGGGTCAGGGTCAGGTGACGAGCTAAACAACTCAGGGAGCTTCGGAAGCGACGGGTTGGTGCCGAGTCTAGGCACTCAAGTCTCATCCGGAAACGTTTCAAGGCCGCGACCGGCGCGCGTTTCCTCGGGCGGCGTCGACGGGTTGCTGGAAGCCGCCGCGTCGCTTTCGGACGGCGAGACGCCTGGTACGCCGACGCGTTCGGATGACCAGGGCGACGGCATTTCGTACCGATCGCCGAGGATTTCGGGGCTGCTGTCCGCGGTGGCGCAGAGCAAGGAAATGGGCGCTGCGGCTTCTGACGCGGCACAAGCCCTGGGCGCTTTGTATCGCCCGCTTGGCGCGATCGGAGCCTTCGCGCCCGTCAAGCTGAGCGGCGCGAACGTCACGTCCCAAGTGCCTCCACTCACTCCACAACCGTCCGTGTCCGTGTTGGAGTCAGTGAACCACCAAGCCGCGATGAACGCGGCGCTTGACCCGAAGGCGTACCAAGCCGCATTGCAGGCGTTTGCGCAAGGGATGTCAACAATGGCGAGCGCGCCGTGGGGTGGGCTGGTCAATCAACAAGCGCAACCGCAACCGCCCGCGGCGCAATCCACACTCAAAATGAACCAGCACGCTTTGTTCGCGTGGATGGCTGCGATGTCCGCTGCGCCGCCTCCACCGATCCAGCCGCCAACCCAACAGTGGAACGCAGAGGCGCTGCAGAGGTTGTTGGAAACGATGCGGGGCGTGGCGGCGGCGAACGCGAGCGCGACGGCGCCGACGCCAAACGCGCCGGAATCTGCGCACCAACCGTTGTGACGCGCCGGACGTATTTACGAGTTGAGTATTGGAGTAATAATAATTTTGTATCGCGCTTGCGGACCGCGTGCGCGAGTAGACACACATCAGGTCCCGGACGCGGTCAGCGAGTGAGTTGTACGAACGACGGACGAAACGCGCCATCGATGTAATAATAAGGTTTGACACCAGAGTTTCGTTCTTTCATCAATCTAGGACGTCTCGAGAAGAAAACGCGCCGTATCCCTACATCTCGTTTCACACCGCCTACCGGGACCAGTCCGTGATGCTCGCCTAGGGGAAGCTGATGGCGAATCGCGTGCATGATGACGCGGGGGCAAAGTTGGGACGACCACTCGGTTCGGGTGGGAAGGGGATGACGACGAACGACCGCGCCGCGAGCGTCAACGTCCGACGAATGTTCTCGCTTGAGCATCGGACGGGCCTTCAGGGTTGGTGGATGCGGATCTTACTTCTCGAGCCAGGACAGCGGATCATGCGGCTGGCGTACACTGCGGAGCTTTACGCCGTCGTCGCGGGTTTAATGTTGTTTTTCATACAGTCCCTTGTGGTCACCGAGCCGCACGGCGTGCTTCAACAAATAAGTTCGATGCTCGCAATCTTGGCCGTTGACCTGCTGTTCATCGTGGTGATGCTTTCCCTGACGTTAGGATTTGCGTCTATGATCGCGACGAGCGCGACGGAAATGGTGCTGTTACTTCAGCCCTTTGAGATTACGTTCATCACAATCGTGTTCGGGGCGTTCGCGATGAAACTGGCGGATGAAACGAGCGGATTTCTGCGTTACGTCGCCCTCACCCTGGCGGCGTTTAAAGTGGGCTTCGCGATGTTCGCGTACGGGTGGTTCTTGGAAGCCCCGAATCCGTTGGAGCATCAGCAGCAGGTGCGCTGGTTGAAAGAGGTGTTCAAAGTGACTCCCTTGACCTACATGCGGTTCGGGAGCGAAAAACCAAGAGCGGAGGAGATGCTCGAGGAGTATTTAACACAGATGCCGGAGGACGTAAAAGCGCTCATGGAAGGCGACCCCCGCACACGGAACACTAATCTGTAATATACGTAATCACGCTATAGCCCTACATCCACGCAACAATCACAGGCTACTTCGAACCAACCTCATCCGCGTCCCTTGCGTCGTAGGGGCCTGTTCTATACCCGACGATGCTTCAGGCAAAAAAGATTCTCCGACACTCACTTTTTCTGCGCACGAGCCTCTCTCCAGCTGAGGTGCTCAACCGAGCTACAGTAGAGTCTCTCTGCCGTGCCGCGTCGGTTGGTGAACCCTGAAACTTGGGGCTAAAGTGTTTGGCGCCAGGAAGATCCTTTCGGGCACAGTAAATCAGTCTACAGAAAACGAATTTTTTTTATCGAGCAGCCGCCGCCACGCAAAAAGACACCTGCGGCTGCTCTTTGATCTGGCCTGGGAAGCCACGACTTATCATCCTTCATCGCGCGCCACACGGCACACGATCGAAGTTTGGAATAAAAGTCGCACGAGGTCTTTGCCACGTGAGGTTTGACCTGTACGGACGCTCTACCGTACCGTGGGACACGTACTCGCACGGACGAGCGACGCGCGTGCTTATTTGACAAGAAGGCGCCAAGCGCTTCATCTTGTTCTCACAGACTTGACACCCTCACACACCTTCTCAAGATGGGCAAGACCCCCGCTCAGGAGAACCGCTTGAAGGCGAAGAAGGGTGGTATGAGTCACGAGCAGGTGAAGAAGATGCAGAGTGAGGATGCGCATCGAGTGAAGCAACTGGCGAACAAAGATGGCGATTTTGGAAAGAAGCAAGGTTTGAAAACCAAGGATCAAATCATGGCGCAGCGGTTGAAGGACATGAACGACCCGACGACTGAGTTGGGCAAGGCCACGGCGAGAGCCGCTAGAAAGGCCGCCAAGGAAGCCGAGGAGTTCTTACTCCGCACGAAAGGCATCAGCATCAAGCAAAAGGAAGTCCCCGAAGGCGTCGACGCGAAGACTATTCTGTGCGAGTATTTCAAGCACGGGTGCTGCGCCAAGACGGCGGAAAAATGCAGGTTTTCTCATACACTGGATGTTGCTACAAAAGGTACATCCGGCCCTGGCGCCAAGCGCAACATCTACGACGACGACGTCGCGGATGAGGGTGATACGATGGAGCTTTGGGATCAATCGAAGTTGGAAGCCGTCATCGCGAAGAAGCACGGTGCCGAAGCGAACTCGTTAAACGAAACCACGATCGTGTGCAAGCACTTCTTGAAGGCGGTGGAGAAACAGCAATACGGCTGGTTCTGGAACTGCCCTGGAGGGGACGATTGCAAGTACAAGCACAAACTCCCCAAGGACTACGTGTTCAAGGCTGATCTAGTGGCGATGATGCGTGAGGCGGCGATGAACCGCAAGAGCGACCAGGACGAGTTGAGGGAAGAGCTGGAGAAGCTGAAGAACTCGGGGCCTGGGACGCCCGTGACCCTGGACGTGTTTCTGGAGTGGAAGACCAAGAAAGTTGAAGCCCGCAAAGCTTCCGATGAAAAGGCCAAGGCTGAAAGGCAAAAGAAGGGCGTTTTCACTGGTAAAGAGCTGTGCGAAGCGGCTGACATGAACCACACCTCGGATGAAGGCTCCGCGGAGGACGACGCTGAGTTCAAAGAACTGCGAAGACTGCGAAAACTCGCGGAGGAGGAGGAGGAAGCTAGGGTCGCCGCTGAAGCCGCTGCGGCTCTTGAGAAAGCCAGATCCTCCGGCCAAACCTACGGAGAGGAAGAGCTGGACTGGGGCATTTCCACGGACGAACTCAACGCGAACAAACCCGCGGGGTACGTGAGTTCCGAGTACTCTGATTCGGAGGAGGAAACCGAGGAGGGTGACGACGGGAAACCCAAGGTTGTGCGCAAGAAGAAGAAAGTGGTGGAAGAAGTCGAGGAGGAGGATGGCGATGAGGAAGATGCCACCGGTACCAAAAAGAACCGCAAGAAGGCGGTGAAGAAGAACGTGCCCGCTGGTTTCGAGGAGGAGGAGGTGTTCGAGAGTAAAAAGGCTGATCCTAATGCTTTAGACACGTTACTGGGCGACGAAAAGGTCGACGAAGCGAACCTCGATCCGCGAGAGTTGGGCCGACGCTTAGCGGCGAAGAAAGCCGCCGAGGAAGCCGAGGCGTCCGCTTTGATTTTGAAAGTGCAGAAGGAGAAGGAGGAGAAGGAAGCGAGGAAAGCGGCTAAGAAAGCGGATAATGAAGCCAAACGCGCGGCGAAGAAGGCGGAGAAGGACAAGGGCAAGAAGAAGAAGGGCGAGGACGAGGTTACTACGCTTGAAGAAGCGATGAAAGGGGTGAGTGTCGCCGCTGCGGAAGCGGAAGGCGCGTCGAACATTTCAAAAGCGGCGTTGAAGCGAACCGTGACCGGTGTGCTCGCGTCAAGACCCACCTCAAGAGATATCAAGATCATCAACTTCTCCATGGGCATGAACGGCCGTGAATTAGTTCAGGACTGCGAGATTGAAATCACCATCGGCCGAAGGTATGGCCTATTAGGCCAAAACGGGTGCGGCAAGACAAACTTCCTGGAGTGCATCGCCAACCGGGAGGTCGCCATCCCCGACCACATCGACATGTACCACCTGCGCGAGGAGGCTGAGCCCACGAACAGGTCCGCGATCCAAACCGTCATCGACGAGATCACCGCGGAGATGGGCCGCCTTCACAAACTCGAGGAACACATTTTGGAAAACTTCGGCCCGGAGGATGAGCGGCTTGAGGCTATTTACGATCGACTGGAAGAGATTGACCCGACGACGTTTGAATCCAGGGCGGCTGAATTGCTTCACGCGCTCGGGTTCAGCGAAACCATGATCCACAGGGCGACGGAGGACATGTCAGGAGGTTGGAGGATGAGGGTGGCGCTGGCGAAAGCGCTGTTTGCCGCGCCCACGTTGTTGTTGTTAGACGAGCCCACCAACCACCTCGACTTGGAAGCGTGCGTCTGGCTCGAAGGGTACCTCGCGAAGTACAAGAAGTGCCTCATTCTCGTGTCGCACTCGCAGGATTTCCTAAACGGCGTGTGCACGCACATCATCTGGATGACCCAGGGCAAGCTGAAGTACTACACCGGCAACTACGACACATACGCGCGTACCGTTCGCGATGAGGAAGTCGTGCAGCAAAAAAAATACGAAAAGGAACAAGCCGACATCGCGCACTTGAAGCAGTTCATCGCGTCCTGCGGAACGTACGCAAACGCGCGGAAGCAAGCTGAGAGCAAACAAAAGATCATCGACAAGATGGTCGCCGCGGGGTTGACCCCCCCCGTGGTGAAGGAAAAGACGTTCACGTTCCGGTTTCCCGAGTGCACTAAGGTACCCCCTCCAGTGCTGCCGTTCGACAACGTCTCGTTCGCGTATGACGGGAAAGCAGAGCACTACTTGTACAAGGACCTCGACTTTGGCGTCGATTGCGATTCGCGCATCGCGTTGGTTGGGCCCAACGGCGCGGGTAAATCCACTTTGTTGAAACTCATGACCGGCGAGCTCACCGCCACCAAGGGCAACGTCACCAGGCACCCCGCCCTGCTCATCGGCAAGTACCACCAGCACTCCATCGACGTGTTGGACCAGACGAAAACGGTGTTGGACTTCTTCATGGAAACCTACCCCAACGTGCACCCCACGTTTAAAAGAGATCTCGACGAATGGCGCGCGTATTTAGGCCGGTACGGCGTTTCAGGCAGACAGCAAACCACGCTCATCGGCGAACTCAGCGAAGGCCAGCAGTGCCGCCTGATCTACGCCATGATCTGCATGCAGAAGCCCAACATGTTGTTACTGGACGAGCCCACGAACCACCTTGACTTGGAGTGTATCGACACGTTGGCGGATGCCATCAACGCATACGAGGGTGGGGTCGTGCTCGTATCCCATGACTTCCGGTTGATCGACCAAGTCGCGAAACAGATTTGGGTGTGCGAGGACAAAACCGTGAAGCTGTGGCCGAAAGACATCAGGGCGTACAAAAAACACCTCACAAGTAAAGCGGAGAAGGAAGCGGCGGCGAAGAAAATCTAAGGGGTTGATTGTTTGGGGTCAAAGGATGCCCTGTATGAGTAGTGGTATAGGTGTGCATGATTGTGATAAAACCTGGCTACATTCTTTTTCTCATGGATACATCTGTCGATACCTCTACTTCTACCTCGGCGTCGTGGGCAGCGTGTTGGTTACGAACCTGTAAATCGCGGCTGCGACTAGGTCGGAGTACCCCAGTAGCGTCACGAACGCGCACAGACCCAGCACGACCAACACACTGTCGAACAACAAATCCACCCACGTCCGGACATCGTAGAAACCTCTTTTTGGCCACCGTAAAAGAGGGATACACTTTTTCTGAAACGAAAACTGTTTCGCGATCCAACCCAGGATGCCGCCTTCGTTTGGAGGGTCGTTTCGTCCGGGGGCTGTGTTTTGATACGCGTTTGTTTGGCTCACAGGTCGCAATCCTCGACCTGATACGCGTTTTATGAACCCCCTTGACCCGGACGATGAGGGAATCGACCCTCGGGATCCCGCCAAAGTCCCGTGCATTTTGTCCCCGCCAAGCCCCATACGGGACACGACGCGTACCGTATCCCGGGTTGAAACTGCCCCTCCGCGGCTAAGCCGGAGCGCGTTATGCCCTCGTCGCCCCACACTGTCCCACGAACACACGATCGACCCCGGGTGTGCCAACACACGCGAAACCCCGACAAACGCCATCGTGCGCGGCGATGAGTGTGAAGAGAGTCCGAGTTTCTGCTAAAAGTTTCCTTGAAAAAAAGCAAAAAAGACTTTGATACAAGTAGTACAAGTTCAGGTGTATTGACAACTCACCACAGTTCATCCCTGTTTCCTCGCCGCGAGCATGACGAAGCACTTATCTTCCCTGATGACCTCTACGTCTTTTAAGCCGGCTGTTTCCAGCATTTGCACCACAGCTTGCGCGTCCCAAAACGGCGTATTCATGTCCCAAGTTTTGTCCTGGTACTCGTCACTGTCCCGCGCGGTGCCGTTTTCGACGTACTTGTCCCTGATTGGCGCCGCCAAAACCACCGTGCTCGCCACGAACACCCCTCCAGGTTTCAAAACCCGCGTGATCTCTCCAAAGCCCTTCAAAGGATCCGGCCAGCAGTGCGCCCCGGCACTGGAGTGCACCGCGTCCACGGACGCATCCGCGAAGGGAAGCTCCGTGACGTCGGCGCGGACCGCCGCGAATTGAGGCAGCTCGTTCACATTCTGCGGATCTCGCTGGCGCAGCACCGTGGTGGTCGCCACGAGCGTATCAAGCTGCTCCGCCGCTCGTTTCGTCATCGCGGTTGACACGTCACTCGCGATTAGGGTTTCATAACCTTTTAAACCGGCCGCGATCCTCGTGGTGATGATCCCGGGGCCGCAGCTCACGTCGAGAAGCACGGAATCATCGTTTGCGTCGTCCTTGTTAAGTCGCTCCAACGCCAACGTAGCTTCCGCATCCGCGCCAGGGTACCCGAGCGCCCTGAACAGCTGGCGGTACCCCTTTTCGTAAATAAACGCACCGAACTCGGTTTCGAACGGGCCCTTTTTCTTTGATTTTTTGGATTTGGGGGAGTCTACAGCTGTGTTCTCGACGTGCCCCGAGAGCGAACCGTCATCGTCGTCAAACGCATCGGGCACGAGATCGACCACCGCGATCGGGGGGTTTGGCGCTAAAGCGGCGGCTTTCTCCCACGCCCCAGCGCACTTCTCCACTCTCGCCTCCGCCCAGGGCTTCAACGAGGGGAGCGTCGAGGCCAACGAGACATCGACGCCGGTGTTGGACGCCCTCGCCCACGCCCTGCGCTCAGGGCCAATCGGCCGAGACGCGGGGCCTTGGCCACCTGCCGAAGATTGCGAGTTTCGGGGGGAGACCACAGAGGGCGCGTGTTGGCGCGCCACCACGCACGCAGAAAGACTCGCGCACGACATCCTCTTCAAAGGTCAAAGGGAGAAGGGGATTGCCCGCAAAAGGCGGGGCGGCAAAGAGGTGGAGGGCCGTGCGCGCGAGATGTAACCGTGACGGAAATGTCGTGATTAGATATTTTCCATGGATCTTTCCAATTCGATTTTATGGCGCCAAGTGTCACGACCACATTTACGAGATTCATTCAGTCACAAACAGCTAGCATCTGCCCTTTCAACTCTCACCGCAAGATGTCCCCCAGGGCGTCATCTAGCCTCTCATACTTGAACTTATACCCAGCCTTGAGCGCGGCTGAGGGTTCCACTTTCTGCCCCTGAAGAACCACGGTAGCGCCTTCCCCTAGCAACGCTTGAATGGCGAAATCAGGGACGGGGAGCCAGGACGGGCGCCCGAGCGCTTCGCCCAGCGCGGAACACATCTCCCCCATGCGCACTGGGTTGGGAGCAGTAACATTAACAGGCCCTTCCATAGCATCATTACTCAACGCCTCAAGAATGATACCCACTGCATCCTCCCTATGGATCCAGGAGAACCACTGCGCGCCGTCGCCCATCGGCCCCCCGGCGAAGACTTGAAACGTGGGGAGCATTTTGCCCAACGCGCCGCCGTCTCGGTCCAAAACAATTCCCAACCGTAAAAGCACCACCCTCGTCGCCGGACTCGTCTTACCCAGATCAGCCGCTGTGTTTTCCCACGCCTGGCACACTTTCGATAAATAGTCTCCACCAGCCGGCGCGGTTTCGTCGAAAGTCTTGTTCACGGACGTGCCGTAAAATCCAATCGCGCTCGCGTTTACCAAACACTTCGGTTGCTTCTCAGGCGGGCAGTTAGCAATTGCGTCCGCGATTCGCTTCGTGGCTTTGATTCTGCTCGCCATGATCTCGGCTTTGATTTTGGGGCTCCATCGTGTGCTGATTGGCTCGCCGGCTAGGTTCACAACCCCGTCGCAACCCACGATCGCTGCCGCCCACCGGCTGGGATCTGCGAACGCGATTGTTCCGCTTGAAAAAGAATTTCGCAACGCCGAACGTGCTTTGTTCACGTCTCTGGTTAAAACCACCACGTCGTTCCCTCCCGCTAAAAGCTTCGCAACCAACCGGGTGCCCACAAACCCGGACGCGCCGGAAATGGCGACGCGCATCTTTTTTGAGGACGAGGATGGTGAACTTGACGACGCGTGAGAAGCATCATCGCCTGATCCGACATGCGCAAACACGCTGCGGTTCCTTCGTACCCCACGTGATGTGGTCGTGGAACCGTGTCTCCTGGGGTTGGTTTGATTTGATTTAAGTTCGTTAACCGAGACCCTGGATGACAACACAGTTGTTGAAACACATCTGGCGGTGCGTACACGTGGTGTGTGTCGACACGAACGCGTCACCCCTGTTTCCGCGAACCCGTGTACCGAACGATCGAGACGCGCGGCGGGTCGACTCGAGACGCGCACGATCGCATGTGCCGCGAACGGAACGGAGGCCATGTCGTGTCGTGTCGCGTTGGACTAGGCCGATGCACGCCTAGCGCGTCAGGGACGCACGGAGGGGCGCGCGAGAGGGTATGACGCCAAGAGTGCCTTCTTATCCAAGGACGCGAAGTGCTTTGCGAGATCTTGGACACGTGTTTCGACTGCCGAAAATGCTTATAAAAAGCTGCTAAATAACTCCACTGTCGCTCTCCTTCCCTCCCTCACCCCTTTTTCATGTTCGCCATCATCACCCCGTGTACCACTCCCTTGAACTTGGTTATCGCGTTGAATTCAGGGTTGATTCCCGAGTACTGTTTCGCGGAAGGCGACGGTGGCGGCCGCGGAGGTCCGGTGGGCGCGGCGTAAACCGCTTGTAACATTTTGATATCCAGCACACGCTTCGCGACCTCTTCCGTCATGCCCGGGTGCAGTTGCAGTAAAGCAACCACAGGTAAAATTACATTCGAGTCTGGTGCATCAACATCATCGTCACCATCACTGTCTCCCACACGACGCGCGCTTTGCGTTTTACGAAGTTCCTTTTTTACTTGGTTGTTCTGAGTGGCCTTTGAAAACGAAACTGTTTTTTTCAGCGACTTCGCTAACTCTTTTTCAATCGCTTGAATGGAATCCACGTTTTTTGTCTTGTCGTTGACCTCGACGAGTGACTTGAAGAATTCGTCTCTTTTGGCGATTTCGGCAGGATCCAACACGTTCTTGGGTCTCTTTCGATCCAGCGTAGCCGACTGCGAGAAATACGCGACTCCCGGGACCAGGGACGTTCCGTTCGGGGAGGACAATTTATGGATTGAATTTTCGCTCAACTCAATCGTGTTCGCGACGAACCCGACACCGCCACCGATCCAGGGGTGCAGGGAGGCGCGGGAGACGTCCAATCTGTCATTCTTCTGCCACGTCCACAGCTTTCCAATGAAGTCGATGAAGTCCACATCAGGACACTGCTCCAGGATGGCTTTTATGGATCTTGTGGATGGAGAACGAGAGGTAGTAGCTTGACTCTCTTCCACCATCTTTATTTTCTCAATCGAACTTTCCCTCAACAGTTGTTCCGGCACCGGGCCGAGCACCTCTGTGATTCGTCCTATTTGATCGCCCTCGTCGACTCCCGGGAACGCCGGTACGCCGGTAAACAGCTCACTCAACACACACCCCAAACTCCACGCGTCAATCTCGCATCCGAACGCAACGCCGAGCAAAATCTCAGGTGCCCGGTAGTGACGCGACTGGATGTAGGGATCGTTTTCGTTTTGCTTTTTTGTTTGGTCAAGATTATTCTCCCTAAAAACCCGCGCGCTTCCAAAGTCGCACAACACAACCTCCGTTGAGTTTTCTGATTTTAAAAGGACATTCTCCAGCTTCACGTCGCAGTGTCCTACGTTGTTTTCTTTCAAGAAAATAAGGCTCTGCAGCATCTGAACTGCGACGCGCTTCGTGAACCCCAACGACGCGCCGACGAGATTATTATTCTTTGGTAAAGTGTTGTTTTTTGGCAATACCGGACCACTTGTATCGAGTACTCCTAAAGCATCTTCTTCTTTTCTATTCAGACCCGTAAGCCACTCCCGTAGCGACAATTGAACCTTGGGAAACACCAAACACGCGTGTCCCCTGAACGTGAACGTTTCCGTTAACGGAATGATATTTCGTTTACCGCCGAGAAGGTTTAAGATTTTGATTTCGTTTTTTGTTGGGTTTTTGAAGCGCGCCGCGTTGCGGATGACTTTCACCGCGACTGTTTGCCCACTGGCTTTCCAATCCAAACACTCAAGCACCTTTGAAAACGTCCCTTTGCCGATCATTCGGTTGATTTCGAAGCGGTAGGCTAGGTGGTCGCCGGGCGTGCACCCAATGTAGTGGCGCTTGTGGTCCACAAAAACAACGTCATCGTCGCTGGATTGAGACGACGATGCAATTGGCTGATCTGATTCAGCCGGCACGTCCCTCCGCATTCTCGGCTCTGGCTTCTCTACGCCAGGGTGCCCGGTGAACCACACGTTTGGGTATGTTTTGATTTCGTGCGTCTCGAAATCGGAAAGATGCAGGTGGCCCGTGCCGTGTAGCTCCAAGGCTTGAGTGGGGCGCATCGCATCTCCAAATCCATCGGCTTTCGGGAAACGCGGCACCGATTCGTGGGGTTGACCGAAGGGGTCGCGCGTCCCGGGGGGCATCGCGACCGCGTGCGATTCACGCCCGCAGACGCGTCACGCCGCGGATGAAACAGGAACCCAGGTCGGGAGAGCACACAAACCAGGTTCTCCCGGGACGCACCCGTGCGCCCGGGGAATGACACGATGTCATCTCTACGCGGACTTGGCATTCGGACACCGGCAATTTTCTCGACGGCGGACATTTTTGCGAGACCGATGTCCTGTGATCGAGTCGACGAACGACACACAAACAGTGTCCAAAAGTTGCTCGCGGTCAGTATGTGTCACTGCGGAGTTTGCCCGAACTTCGCTCGAAGTTTCAATCATAACACTCCAGGCGAAGACACCCTATCGGCCGCGCCCGCCGGTCGTCATAACGCTCGGCGCGGCGCTCGCGCCATGCGTCTTTCGATCGGGGGCCTGTGGCACGAGCTGTGCTCGTTCACCACCGAACGCTCCATCACGTTCGTGGACTGGCGATTGGTACGGACCCATCGGATGAGACAATCGCGTTTTGTACCTGTACTCGTTTTTTTTCTACTCTGGGACCGGCTGATGGAAGCACGCCCACACCTCTCACTCACCTCTCACTTCCTCCACCTTTCCCCACAACAGGGTATCCCGTACAAGCTGGTGTGCGCGTTGATTTTGTGGTGGATCCTGGGTTCGCTGTTGACCACGGAGCTGTACCTGGCGAACAGCGCGCCATCGGCGTACATCGAGCTCTGGGCGAGCTCCAAGTACGACGGTGAACTCGGTGTGTTTGACTACTCGCAAGCGCAGGCTGAGGTGTACGGCCGAGTTGCGGCGGTGGGTTTGGACGCGCCGCTGGGAGAGGACGAGCAGGAGTTCGAATTGGAGAAGGTGTCCGAAATTGCCAGTGGGTACTGTGACGCCTCTGACTCGAACAACGCAATCCTGCTAAGCGATGGCGACCAAATAAATTTCCAAAACCTGAAGTGCGCGTACGCGGAGAAGGATGATTCGGTTCAAATCGGGGACACGCACGTGTTGTTTGATACGGCGCGGAGAGACACGTACGTAGCGCGACGTCCGATGACCAACGAGGTAAGTGACGACTCATGCGACGCCGTGTCATTCGAAGCAGTCGGTATGGGCGAGTTTTGCGACGGCGACGACGAGAGTGTTTCCTTCAGAATCGCGTTTGGTTCGTGTTTCTGCGAGCGAGCGGATTCGCGCTTCGTCGCCGCCGCCGAGCACTTGACTTTCAGTGCATCGCACGCGTACGAATCACGGTTCAAATCGGGCGTCGCGGACGTAACGCACGTTCGAGTGGGGGAGGATGAGGAATCCATTTTGGCCACGTTCGGCAAAGGCGAGGAGGTCAAGATTCCAATCGTGAAGATGTTGCAGTGGCTTGATGTTGATTTGGACTCGGCCAACGAAGAAGAAGTTTCCAAAAGAGTCGCCGGCGTCCGCGTAGAAGCCTCGTTCCAGTACTACAACTTCCACCAAGCCCCGGGGTTGGAGGAAAGAGTGAGCTTGGATGAAGGACCGATGGTGTGTATCATCACGCTGGAGATTGCCAAGGATGGGGACGCTGTGGTTGGGGGGGGTGGAGGCGAATCAGAATCGCATTCAGGATCGAATTTGGGTTGGTTTCATACATACGCGCCGCTCGGGTTTCGCGATGGGTTCGACAAAGCACCGACTTTGGGGAAGAAACATAAATCGTTGGGTCACACCAAGGACCTGGGTACGACCAAAAAGGACTCGGAATTCACCTCGCGTCTGGACCAGGAGCAGTTGTTCTATCTGTTAAAAAAACCCGACGGCACGGAGGCGTACGTGGTGCGGCGGCAGGACGGGGTGCGGATCAGCGTCGGGTCGGGCGGCGTCATTTCGCGGCTGGATTTCGCCCTCCTCCTGGAAACGTTCGTCCAGGCGTTTCTTTTGTTGAGTTTCTCGAACATCCTGATGAAGTTCGTGGCGTACACGTTGCTGGGGATGAAGTCCAGGGTGTACAAGGAGTTTGGGGAGCACGAGGTACAGTACGAGCGCGAGTACGCGCGGTTCGCGGTGCAGTCGATCGTGGCGAGCCACGCGTTTGAGCGCCTGGACGTGGACAATAGCGGCACGATCACCGAGTCTGAGTTAGTCGATGCGCTGAGGTTAGCTCAAGGCCCTAACGGCAAGAACGACGAGAACGACTTGCGCACGTTGGCGGCGTACATCATCGCGTGTGGGGATGTTGACGGCGACGAAGCCGGGGACGGGAACGCGGATGGCGAGATTTCAGTCACGGAGTGGTTCGACTTGTTTGGATCGGGGCACGCGGATTCGCAATCGATTCGCGATAATCTTCGCTCACTGGGCGTTACCGAAATGAACGCCCTGAAACGGTCGCTGTCTGAAGCCGAGAAGCTTAAGGGTGGAAACGATGGTCGGAAGTCGCCTGGGGCGGGCAATCTGTTCGGGTCGAAGACGTTGCGACGCGGGCTCGCCACCAGCGGGTTCTTGCGCTCCGTGTCTGGGATGGAGCAAACGGTCGCGGAGGCCGAGGAACAGAAAAAAGAGTACGGGGGGTACGGCTCCACGGAGCCGTAATGCAGTCTGTATGCAGATGTGTTGAGCGCGCATTGAATGTTTTGGAACGTGTTGATTCGTGTTGAGTGTATTACCTTTCGATTGTAATAGGATTGGAAGGAGCACTACGATATACAAAAGATCTCCAACAGTATAGCTTGCTTTACACTATCCCTTGCGCCGCGATGCTAGAAACTGCTTCCGCACATTTGTACCCTTCTCTCTCGTCCGCAGTCGCTAACTGCGAGTTAAGGTCGAACACCTCAGCCATGGAGGCCCACCACTCGTCTCCCAGCGCCTCGGGCGCGGGTTTTTGGAACTCTTTCATGCGCTTCTCCCACTCCGCTACGATGGGAGATGACAACGCGTGCTTCGCAAAGTCCACCTTCAGGTCGAACTCGTCGGTGGTGGTCATAAACATCACTAAACGCGCATGGCTGCCGCCGTGGCTGCACCTAAAGTATATCTTCAGGTCCAATATTCCGACCGCAGCGAGCGACTTCACCACCGGGGGCCAACTATCTTTGTGATACTCGATGTACTCCACAACGCAGGCTTCTCGTAAACATATCGTCTGGACGTACGTCTTGACCATCGGGGAGGGGAGGGGCGTGGCGAACTAACATCCCCTTTTCGTGTTCAGTCGAGAAAAAGTTCGACCGAAAATGAACCGAGAAAAAAAAACGCGTCAAGCGAAGGTTCCCCCTTCGGTTCGGCAGAGTTAGACGGCGCCGGGGCGAGAGGTGGTTTGTCGGAGTGCACTCTTGGTTCGTCAGCACTGCGACACTCGTGAAGGAGTCGGGAGTGTGCTCGTGGGGCGTTCGTGTCTCTCCAGGCAGTCGCGGAAGGAGCGGCTCGGAGACGCGAAACTCGAATCGATCTCGGGTGCCTAAATTAACTGCGTCGTTGACCATGGACGAGGAGACGTTCTTGGACGATGAGATTTATGACGACGACGGAGAGTACCACCCCGTGGATGACGTCGGGGAAGCTGTAGATGTGCGCGCCGCGGTGGTACCCACGGTGACGGACGACAACGACTCCGATGGCGACCTTGACATTGGCACGCTCGGCACGCAGATGACATCAATGGACATCGCCCCAGCGTCGTGCTTCACCCCCGCGCACCTGTCGTCGCTCGCCGCGTGTTCCGTGACTAATTTACACACGCAGACTTTCCTTGAAATGCGTGCGGACGCGGCGGAGGAGGACTTATCGTCCGTGGGCGAGATGATGCCCGGTTTGGCACAGCTTCGCTTGAACCAATCGATCGTCCCCTCCATGAGATGCTTCGGATCGAGTTTCCAAAACTTAAAAGTGCTCTGGGTCGCGCGGAGCGAGTTGCGGGATTTGGACGGCATAGCAGCTTTGATAAACCTAACCGAGCTGTACGCGTCGTTCAACGACATAACGGATGAGGCCCCGATCGCGGAGCTCGACTTTTTAACCACGCTGGATTTGGAAGGCAACCGCGTGGAGGATACCGACGCGCCGGATTTTCTCAACATGTGTCCGAACTTGGTCGAGCTGAATTTGGAGGGCAACCCGCTTAGCCGGGTACCAAACTACAGGAACAAAGTGTGCGTCTCCGTGAAGCGGCTGGAAAAGCTGGACGACGTGCCGGTGACGGATAGGGACAGGGTAGAGTTGGAGACAGGAAGTAATTCAAGCGGCGGGGATGGTGAAAGCGACGAGCGGGTGGGCGGCGATGAGAAATGTCTCAATGAAACTTTGTCCTCCAAGTCTGCTCAGAAACCAAAAGAAACTAAAGTCTCTGCCGCCGCTGCTGCGGATTTCCAGGAGCTGGACACGATAATGGACGGGATCAAATATTGCGCTGTCGGCATTGATGACCCCGATGCGGTTACGACGCGAGATGAAACCACGGGCGAGCTCTCCGTCACGCTCGTGGACGACGCCCTGGGGGGAACGCTGGGAAGCGACGAGTTAAGTCAAGAGTTAATGGCCGTGGACTCGTCAAACAACATGGCCGGTCGTCCGCCCCTTAATCGTCCGCACCTTGAACGCCCCGGTACCGCGCGTTCCTTGGCACGCGTGAACTCACTCGGTGCGTCGGTCCGGGGAACCCTGGCGAGTGGAAGCGGGGGTAACCTTTCGCGCCCGGGCACGGCGCATGCGATGGGTATGTCAAATGCAACGTCACATTCAAACTTGAATTCGCGGCCTGGCACAGCTGTGTCTTTACACAGGTCTTGGGGGTCGTTCGGGTCGCAAGGGTCAGCGAGTATTAGTTCTCAACAGGGCTCGCGGCCCAGCACTGCGGCAAGCTGGTCCGCCACACGAAGCGCGTCCCGGCCGGGAACGGCGAATAGTCAACGGCCGGGAACGAGTAACTCGTTCGGGTCGCGGCCGCAGTCCCAGGAGCGCCCAGGTACGGGAAGGTCGTGGGGCAGTGGAGGCGCTTCTAGAAGCCGCCCGTGCACGGCAATGTCGGGTATGGACAACCAGTCAGAACCTCGGCTGGATTCTTTATTCTGGCGGAAAAACGCGCAAAAGGAAACGCGCGCGGGGTTGGTTGAGCAAAACAGAAACGAAAACGGGGGTGATTCGGACGACGACGGAACCGGCGCGTCAATGTTGACCATGGGCGAGGGGATGTTGGTGGGGAATCCGGCGAAACTTTTGTCGCGGCGGAAACGCACGGAAAACGATGGAAACGATGGAAACTTGAAATCGAGTCAGAATCCCTCCAAAGACTCCCTCCAAAGCTCCGGCGAAAACTCCAACGACATCTTAACGCAGCTCCGAAGATGGAAAATCGAAATGGCGGAGACGTTTTCGCAGTTTCAACAAAGTAACTGGGGTGATTTGGACACAGCGATGGACGCTCCATCCACGAAACAGTTCGTGCCGCAACCGCCTATGGCGCCGAAGCCTGTGCCTCCCAAGTTCGCGCCGGCGCCGCCCGGCAGTTCGGGAGGGCCGCGTCGGCCGCCTGGCCGCTCTTTGAGCGGTCGGCCGGCGCTGCGCTCGGTTGCTTCTGGAGTTATTGCCAAGCCAACCGGCCCAACCTCAGGCGTCGTGTTACGGAAACAAAATCCGAGGCCCAACACCGCGCGAACACAAACGGTGGATAGACTAGTACTTGATTAGAGACGTCACTTATACAAACAAAAAGCTCACGTCTATTACAAGTCTAGCGCAAAATGCTAAAAGCTTTCCATCCATTTCTAAACCGCTCATCGCATCACCTCTTCGCCTTTTCGATCAGTGCGCCCAGTTTGTTTTTTCCCCCAAGCACTTTCAGCAGGTTGAAAATGAACGGGATGTAGTTGTGCCTTCGTCGAATGTTCTCGTCCCGCCAAACTTGCTGGCGCTCGCGTTCGAGTTGTAAATCGTCGCGCAGCGTGAGCACCGCGTTTGAAAGTTTCACAATTTCCGTTTCAAGATTTTCTGTATCAACGGGCAACGTCCACAAAGAATCTACGTCCATGGCGTCACCGCCCACAGCATCGTCACCCCCGCCTAGCACAATCTGACACCTTTGTATTTTTCTCTCCGCTCGCTCGATTTTCTCCCCCAGCATCTCGGCTCGGTCCCGCACCAGCGCCATGAGGTTGAACCGGATCTCGCTAGCGCTGTACTTCGCGATGCGGGTTTGAATCACCGGGCACACCTTTCCAAGCCAAGTTCCATCGATGGTTCCATCGCTGGTTGAATAATTGGTTGAATCAACAATCGGCCCGTGATCAATCGGCCCTTGTTTCAGCCCATCTAGCTCATACAGCCTCCCCCCAACCGGGACGTACGCCACGAAGTGAAACGCTTCGTCGTCGTGTTGCGGTTTCCGTTCGGGATCCGCGACGATCGGTTCCGGGCGCGCGAACGCGTTGTGCGCTGTGCGAATTTGTTCCGAGTTTGAAAGCGCCAAGCCTTTCAAATCCGCGTCGAACTCGGTTGTGAAGTCCTTTAATTGTGTCAGGATATCGCCTATTTTGACGGATGGTGGGCAGTTCATTAGTATGCTCAAAATGGCTTGCGTGGCGCACGCGTTTTGAATAACCTGCTTTGCAAAGAAAACAGAGCTGCCAGTTTCATTGCCATCAACAATACAACCGGAAGGGGGCTCGCCCGCGTTGTACTTGAACAGGAAAATCAAGCCGTACACGGGGCTGTGTGAGGGTACAGAAGAAGGGGTAGGGTGGTCAGGAGAGTGTGACAGGTCGTTTCAGTTACGGGTACCGGTGAAAGCCCAACATGAATGACCGCGTTCGTCGGGTCCGACGGTTCGTGAGATCTACTCTCGATCTAGTCTCGATCTACTTACGCCATGGCTTGCAGCGTTTCTTCGTCCAGGGAGTACAGCTCCTCCACCGTGACGCCTTTGACGCCCATCGCGCCGATGAGCTCGGTGAACACGCCCGGGTCCGACTCGATGGTGGTCCACTCCATGGCGCGTGCGAGGGCGAACGAGACTGGCAGGATGTTGGTTTGGCAGAGGAAGGGAAGCAAAACTGGAATGATGTGTCGCTTGAAAACTTGCAACAGATGCTTCAATTTTCTCGTTATGCCTATGTCTACTATACTAATACCTAATCCCCCTACGTCGTTTCAACCCCTAACACGCTGAGCACGGTTGCGTTGACGTTCCGTGGCGCTGATTGCACAACGAGCGATGTGTTGAAATCGACATCCGAGGAGTTCAAAGACGCGAGCGCGGTGAGGTACCACGCGCCGTTGTCTGTGAGCACCACAAACACGTCGAATTTACCCACCACTAATCCCGTAATCGAAATCGACCCGCTCGCAGGGTCGCCGTATAAATTAATAAACCCACTTTTAATCGGAGCTATGCCGCCAACCCCAACGCCATCCAACATGTTCTCAAAAGACGGGTGCGGGGACGACGCATTCACCGCTTGCAAAACCACAAACCTCGCGATTCCGTTTTTCGTGGATTGAACGTTGATCGTGAATCCGTCGCTCGTGATGCCGGACACGCTCACCTCGCCGCGCGGCACAACGGTATCCGCGGTGATGAAACGCCACACGAACGGCGTTTCCGAAATCGGCGCCTTTCCGAGGTGTTGAACTCACGCCCGAACCCCTCCACGGCGTAGTACGCGGCGAGCGAAGTGGCTTCATTTAAACCGAAAACAGGACACCCGACTGGGACTTGGTAGTACACATTCGCGGCGGGAAAGGAGGTGTAACACGTGTGCGTTTCATTCGCGAGCGCTTTGGTTTTTACTTGTTCCGAAGTCAGGGCTTGTGTGGACGACGACTGCACGGCTAGGTACACGGTACCGGGTTCTTGCAACAACGCAACGACGTTTACGGAATTGCCGCTGACGGTTATGTACGGGGTTTGAACCAAAGTTTGGTCCAAACCGATTACGTCCAAAAACTCGGGTGGTAGTTTCTTCGTGTAGAACGGCAAAAGCGTGGTGTGTTGTTGCAGTGCGTCTGAACTCGACGCCGCTACTACCCACAAATCGTTCATGGACTGGGGGTTCAAGTTTGTCACGTTCACGGTGTATATCGTGTTCGCGGCAGGGACGTCGATCGCGCCCGCCACGAGCGCGGCGTACCCGAACGCGTAAGTGTCATTCGCGTCGTTTGAAAAATCAGCGTCGGTGGCGTTGAAAAACGCCAACGCACCTTCTCGTACTTCCTCGGGCAAAGGAGCGGCTCTTCGCTCGGTTGTGGTTACGTTCGTGACGTTGTTCGTGACGTTCGTTTCAACGACATGAGTGCCGTCGTCAGAAACGTCGGTAACAACCCCGCCGTCGTCCTGGGGGGTCGCGAGATAGTACACCACACCGGGAGAATCCAGCTGCACTCGCAGCACGGCGTAGGAAGGACCGACGAATTTGGTGGGGACGTTGGGGAAGGTTACGCCTCGCGAGGCTATGAACGCGGGCGCGGAACCGTCCGCGGCGGGGAGCGACGCGAACACGCACGCAGCGAGTAACACCCACGCCAAACCCGACCGGGGAGGCGCCCGCCCGGGGGACATCGCCGAAGCGCCTTCGGGAGTGAACAACGAAATTTGCAATGTTTGTTTTTTGTCCCGAAAAGAAAGGAACGAAATCTCTTGGACTCACTCTCGGAGACGCTCCCTTGGCTCGCACCATGCGCCTTATTTACTTCGACATTCCCGGCAAAGCCGAGGCCATTCGGCTGTGCGCCGCGGTCGCGGGCGTGGCGTTGGAAGACGTACGCGTTACTCGGGACGAGTACTTTGCGTTGAAGCCGGACCTGCCTTATGGCCAGGTCCCAGCGTTGGACTTGGGGGACGGCAAAGGATACCTCGCGCAGTCTTCCGCTATTCTGCGTTACGTCGCTACTGTTGGAGGGTTACACCCTTCCGGTGACCCGCTCGCCGCGGCGCGAATCGACGCCATCGTCGCGGAGGAGGAGGACATGTTCTGCGGCATCAGTGTTTCGCGGTACGGCCCTCGATTTGGTTTCGAGTTTGAGGGACGGGAAGATTTTCGATCGCAGGTGCGGCGAGCGTTGAACGACGAAGTACTTCCGAAGCACTTGACTTTTTTGGAGTCATTGTTGACGAAATCCACCACGGGATGGCTTGCTGGCACGCAAAAGCCTTCCATCGCGGATTTCGTGTTCGTCCCGCGGTTCCAGTGGCTCGTGTCAGGCGCGAACGACGGCATCGATTCCGATTTATTAAAAAAGTTTCCGAAAGTGTTGGAGCTCATCGAAAAGCTGATGACCCTACCACAGGTGGTGGAGTACTACAAGGGGAAATAGAAGGGGAAGAAGAAAGAAAGTATCATAATACGGTATCATATCATAAGACACTCATAGAGACTTCTTATACTCCTCATTTCGCTGCTTACAATAATCATTATGTATCAATCTATCTAATTCATCAGTCCGAGTCCGAATCCGGGTGCCGCTCCGCCTTGTCGTTCATCCGGCTCCAAAAACTGGCCCCCCCGGTTGTTTCGTCGGGATCCCCTTCCGCGTTCGATTCCTCCCCAATCACCACTGATGTTTCGTTCAGCACGTTTCCGTTTTCGTCGGTCACAACGGTGACTTCCTCCACCACCTCCTCTTCTTCGCCGTCGCTGTTGATAACAGTAGTGGTGGTGATTGTTTTCGTGGTGGTGGTGGTGGTGATGATCTCCTCTTCAGTCTCTTCTACTTCAGTATTGGAAGTTACGGTTTCTTGGTGCGTTTCCGAACGCGTTTCCCTCGAGCTCATCAAGCGTTCACTCGAAGTCGTGACGCTCGAGTCAGTGACGGCGCGAATCTCGTCGTCGCTCTCGTCGTCGGAGTCGCCACCTTGTTGGTCAATCGCGCCGCCCAAACTCGCAAAGCCTTTCTTCCCGGGCTTGACCTCCTTCTCTTCCTCGGGCGTGCCGGTGCCTCGCACAGAGGACGACTCCTCCGCGTCAACAACCTGTGTTTCCAAACGCGCACTCGCTTCCACAACCACGGACGAAGACTCAGTCGCCATCTTCGTGCTGCTAGTGGTGGTGGTAGTGGTCGCCTCGGAGTTCTCCCCAGTCGTAACCTCGGTGTTCGTCTGAGAGTTCTCAATCACCACCGAAGTATCGGGCGTGTCTTCCGGCGCGCTTACTAGCCCCAAAAACTCGAAAAGAGAAAAGTCCGCCTGGCGCTTATTCTTGCGCACCGCGCGCTCCTCGGGCGTTTCCCGCGCCGAGTTTGGCTGGGAATCAGTCTCCGCGTCAGATTGCGGAGCCGCTTCGAGCTTCCCAGCCGCGGTCTTGGAACCGCTCTCAGTACTCTCGCTCACCGCTTCAGATGAGTTCTTCACCACTTCGGTCACCGTCTCCATCACCGTCGCGGTGTTCATCGCGCGTACGGTTTCAGACGCCGCGGCTTCAATCGCCGCGGCGGCTTCCGAGCCGCTCACGTTCAGTTTCTCGAGTTCTGTATCGACTTGCTCGACAACCTGACCAACCGTACCCGGCGTCTGCTCCGCCATGTCAACCACGTCGCTCACCGCCGCGAATCCAGTAACTTTGCCAAGCACGCCTTTCGGTGACAACAGGGAATCCCATTTCATTTTGATATCCTTTCGCTTCTCGGTCGCGTCCTTGAACGCCTTCAGCTCGTCCCGCTCCCGGGTAACGTCCTCCAAGTACAACTTGTTCTGCTGGAAATACTCCGTGACCTCGACGACTTGGTCGCTGAGTTCTTCGATTCGAATCGCGGCGGCGACAATCTCGGTGTTTTCGGATTCGTATGTAGTCTGCTTGCCCATGCGAATCGCGCGCGTTCGGAACTTCAAGTCTCGCAGCTCCTCCATCGTGCCGATGCGTGCTTCCTCCGCGCCAGTCGCCCGACGCTGCAGCTGCCTAGCCCACTGCTCCATGGCTTCTTTGTCGTTGAGCGCGATGGAGAGCTCGCCCTCCAACGCCTTGATCCGCGTACGCGCAGCTTTGCCTTTCGCCACCAGGGCCTGGCAACGGGCGCGCAGGTCGTCCACCATGGGCTTGTAGTCGAACGCCACTTCGGATGACGAGGTGTTCTCACCCTCGTCAACGGTAACGTCGTTCCACTCCTCCGTGATTTTCTGTAATGAAGTCATCCCTTCCGCTTCCTTTTCCAGCCGAAGCTTTTCATCCGCCACGTTTTCGTCCGTCACCTCAATGGGTTTGTTCAGGTCCATCAAACGCGCGGTTAAAACGCTCATCTGCCCCCTGATCATCTGCAACTCAGCCCTGTGGTTCGCCAGCTCGTCGCTTTCAGCTTGGCACGAAAAGTCGTGTTTAGGGACGACAAAAAAATTCGGCGCCTTGAGAGGGACGTCGTCGATCTCCTCAGTCGGAGCGTTTTCCTTGTCATCGTCAGCTTCATAGTCGTCGGACCCACCTTGCCCGTCAATCGCCGCGCCTAGCGACTTCTTCTCCTTGACGCCAAACTCCTCCGCGGAGATGATTCCGTTGTTCTCCTCCTCAG
>MDSY01121682.1_pt1 | contig 34953 bp, 29 predicted proteins | sample 811131 | NCBI WGS metagenome assembly MDSY01 (sample SAMN05326643, study PRJNA326480) | marine metagenome | isolation source: seawater | place: Atlantic Ocean: South West | collected 2010 | reverse complement strand
GGTGTTGAAACAAGAAAGAGCAAAACCCCCCGACCCACAGTGCGATCGGCGCCGTATCTCTGCGAGCCGTCGCTCTCCAGCGCCCCGGTTTTCCCACCACGTTCCTGTAGACGCGACCTACGCTTTCGACGCGTATCGAATCGCCCGAATTGGTGTATCGCCCGCTGCGCAAACCACGCGTTTGAGTTGCACTATCCTGTCTGTGGCATCGCGTTATCGGAGCCACAAACGTACAGTGCTGTTGACTTCTTTTCACGAGCCGTGATACCCCGCGTATCGTACACCCATGATGTTCGGCACCTGGTTCAGCGGCGAGGAGAAGGACGCCGCTGCGGCGGCCCCAACCAACGGCGCGGTGTTCCACGAGTACCCGCATCCCGAAGACTGGCGTGACACCGTGGACGCGTTAGTCGAACGTTTCGGCACGGATGGAGAGGAGATCCCGGTTGATATGTGTCCGTGCGGCAACAAAAAGGCCACGGCTCGCAGATTCCTGGTCGCACGGAAGTACAAAGTCGACGACGCGGAGAAGATGATTCGAGACACGATCGCGTGGAGGCAGAGCATTGCTGTTGGCGAGTCGAGCGGAGTCGATGCTGTACTATCTGGAAAACCGCGGTGGGATTTACTGTCAGAAAACAGGAAGATCATCCCCGCCTCGCCGTTCCACGGGTACACCAAGCAGGGCTACCCCGTGTACATGTTAAGGTTAGGCAAAGGCGATGGAGCGTTGGCCGCGTCATCCTTAGAAGAGTGCCACGTGTACTGTTCCATTATCAGAGGAGAGCATTTAGTCAAAGTCGTGGTGCCGGAGGCGCAGAGAAAACACGTTGAGGCTGGTGGCCGGAAGGCAATGGACCAGCGGGCGCGGCAAGCTGCGATTGAAGAGGGCCTCGAAGTCACCGACCCCCCGGATGACTCTGAATACATCGAAGACGACGTGCACGACATCATGGACAAGCAGGTTGTTATCGTGGACCTTGAAGGGCTGGGGATGAGCGCGTTGCGTTGTTTGTACGTGTTCAAAGTGATCAACTCAGTGGCGAGTTACAACTACCCCGAGCTGTCGAAGGGCATTTACGTCCTGAACTCGCCCTCTGTGTTTGACTACCTTTGGAGTGCTGTTAAACCCTTGCTGGCAGCGCACACGCAGTCCAAAATCCGGATATTCCAAAACGGCCCGGAACAATACAAAGCGTTGCAGCAGCTCTTTACAGACGAGGACATTCCCGATTACTTGACCCTGCAGGTTGACGGGGAACCGGTGAAAGGTAAACAAGGCAGCGTCACCACGGTGGAGAACCCTGACTTTCGGCCGGCTGGCGTGAAAGAAATGGACACGTGGATCGAATCCCTGTCCGAACATGAAGACAAAAAGTGTCCTTTTCTGTGACACCGCGAGAGGGTCTAAAATGAATTGATTATATGATTATAATAACTATGAGACTCTATGAGACGAACTAAAACTAAACTCAGTTTCTTCTATTTCCGTTGCCGCATTAGCCTCGCCGCGCGTTTGCTCATCAGCAGCTCCTCTTCCAGCTCCTGTATCCGGTTTTTCAGGGAAGCAATCTCATCAGCGGAGGATACGATTGTTGTGGATGTTGTGTCACCCGACGGCGTAGACGGTGCATCACGCGTGTCATCGTCATTTACATTCTCCGAAACCTCCGCAACCTCGTCGTCGTCGATCCGCAGCCCATCCATCGCCCCCAACACCGCACCCCGAACTGCATCAGAATTCACCCCGAATAACGGCCGTCCGCAAAGCGTCATCCCTAGAGTTTCTAAAATGAAGTGCAACCGTTCAGAATCGAACAAATACCAATAGCAAACCAGGGCTTCCAAAGCGGAGGCTTCTTTGTGCGCTTCACTTTTGTGTCCGCTTCGCGATTCGTGGCCGAAGTCTTTGCCCCATTTTAAGATTGAAAGTTCTTGTTCTGAAAGGACGTTGCCGTCGATGAGCCGCATTAAATGCCCGTGCATCGCCACCGAACTGCACCACCCCCTTTTCGTGGCTTCCATTGGGCGGAGCGCGACGTTTTTTGTTCCCGATTTCGCAGCATCATTACTCTTTCGCAAAATCATGTGCTGCCGCGCGTACACTTCCCACACCGCGTCGCCTAAATAGGTGTACGCTAAAGCGACTGCGGGGCCGCGGTCGGTGAGCTCCTTGGGAAGGTCAGCGAAACCTGTTTCGGAGTTGGCAACCCTTCGAAGCTTGTCGTCCAACGTCGCGACGGCGCGCGATGAGGAAAGCTTGCCACTCTTTGCGGGTTTCTTCTTGCCAGATTTGCTGCCCGCGAATGGGGAAAGGAAACAAGTGGGGCGTGCGCCGTTTGGTTTCGTTGAAGTTGGAATAGCATGAGACACTCGGCTTGACAGCGTGTGAATCGCGACGAGGCGCATCGGCGCCATCCCGCACCGCGCACGCGCGTGTGGCACGGCTGTATTGGACCAGATAGAATTAAACAACCACTTTTTGACGACAACGTGATTTTATTGTTACGCACCTTTGAATGATCAGGCAGTCAGTGCCGCGCGGTCAGTCTGCCGACATGGCTCCCGACAGCACGGACGTCGCCGTGGCGATGGACGTCGAGGGCGGCGCTGTCGCGGTGAAGCGCGTGGTGCTTGACAGCGGCACCGCAATCAGCGTCAAGCCTCTTTACGGCGTGAAAGGTACGCGCCCTCCTTCGATCACGGACGAGTCTGTTTCAGTCATTAACCCTGTCTACGATGGGCACCACACACCGCACACCCACGTCGACTGACCCGCGTTCCTTCTCACTCCCTTCTCACCTCATCACCCCTACTACTCAGGCGAGGACGCGTTGTGTTACCTTTTGACGATGGACGGCCGGCAGATTTTACTGGACTGTGGCTGGGACGACCGCATGGATGTGGGTTCGCTGGAACCGCTAAAAAATATCGCGCCGCAAATAGACGCCGTGCTGATCTCCCACCCTGACACGAAACACCTCGGCGCGCTTCCGTACGCGTTCGGCACGTTGGGTTTGCGGTGCAAGGTGTACGCCACCCTGCCGGTGCACAAGATGGGCATGATGTTCATGTACGACCAGTTTTTGAGTCGACGCAACCAAAGCGAGTTTACGCTATTTTCCCTGGACGACGTGGACAAAGCCTTCGGGGCGTTTGTGCCGGTGCGGTATACGCAGCACTCGAACCTGGACTTCACGGATAGATTAGGGTTTGAAGGTGAAAGCCCTAACAACCCTAATAACCATGGCTCTGAACCTTCTTCACCTGGAAACCCTAAACAAAGCGGTAGCGCGATCACTGTCACTGCGTACGCGGCGGGACACACTTTGGGCGGCGCCGTGTGGAAGATCCACAAAGACGTGCAGGACATCGTGTACGCGGTAGATTTCAACCATAGGCGGGAGAAGCACTTGAACGGCACGGCGCTTGATAGTATTAACCGCCCAAGTCTGTTAATCACGGATGCGTTCAACGCGCAAGGTACACCGCACGCAAAATCTCGCGACGACGACCTTATGAAATCCATTTTATCGGCGGTGAGGCGCGACGGGAACGTGTTGGTCCCCGTGGACCCGGCGGGACGAGTGTTGGAGTTGCTTTTATTGTTAGAAGAGCGCTGGGCGAAGCAACAGCTCGGGGCGTATCAATTAGTGCTGCTCACAACCGTGGCGTATAACACCATGGAATTCGCCAGGTCGCACCTGGAGTGGATGGGCGAAAACGTGGGCAGAAACTTTGACCGCGACAGACTAAACGCGTTCAACACGAGGTACGTTTTTTTCTTTTTCATCCTGGTTTTTTATCCCAGTATGATCCTGTGAGGGATTTCTCACCATCCCGATTTACTAGACTGCCCTTCACGCTTAGACTTTACTTTCTCAATCGCCAATACAATTAACTAACATCTACTATCCATCCACAGGTACCTCACGCTGTGTCATTCTGTTGAAGAATTGAAAAACCTGAGACCTGGACCGAAAGTGGTTTTAGCTTCATTTGGGAGCCTGGAAGCCGGACCGTCCCGACACCTGTTCACGGAGTGGGCGGAGGACCCCAAGAACCTGATCGTGCTGACGTCAAGAGGCGACCCGGGGAGCTTGTCGCAAGAGGTGCGGCTTGAAAGTGAGAAACCCCCAGGCGCGCGGGCAGCGATAGACGTGCAGCTGTCCAAACGCGTGCCTCTCGCAGGAGATGAACTCGAGCAGTGGCGACTGAAGCGGAAGGGTGAGCGTCTTTCGAAGCAACAGAAAATGGAGGAGAAACGGAAACAGGAAGAGGAAGAGGTCGAGAATACAGCAATGGACGTTGACGAAACGAAAACAGAGGAACCAGCCGCCGCCGCCGCTGCGGAGTCTCTGTTGGGCGTGGCTCAGATTTCGGGCGCCAGCACACGGGCGGCTGAGTTGAGAAGAAGACGGTGTCTCATCGACGGGTTTGAGCCCCCCGCAAACGCAGCGGCGCCCATGTTCCCCGACGAACGTTGGGCCCCGCAAGTCGACGACTTCGGCGAAGCGGTTGACGTGGAGGTTTTCGCGCGCGCGATGGTGGATGCGCAAAACTCCACGGGAAAAAGCGACGCCGCGATTGCGCAGGCGGAGGGAACTGTGAAAACCGCGGTGGACGCGGCGAACGCTTTGCACAAAAAACAAATCACAAAGAAACCGATTCCCCCGCCAGCACCGCCGCCCATGCCCGAAGAGGCGCCGGATAAGGTTGTCGTTGATACCTTGAAAATTACGTTGCGAGCCGCTGTGCACGTGTGTGACTACGAAGGCAGAGCGGATGGCAGATCCGTGCGGACGCTGTTGACGCGCGTGGAACCGAGGAAAGTCGTGCTGGTGCACGGGACGGAGGAGAACACGAAGTATTTGCAAGAGAGTTTGCAGCAAGCATTCGGCCCTTCAGTGGAGATTGACACCCCCTCAGTGGGCGAAACTATAGAGTGCACTTCAGACGTCGCTACGTACGGATTGGAGCTCTCTCAAGATTTGTTACAAACCACGCGCTTGAGAGAGTGCGCCGGGTACCAAGTCGGGTGGATCGACGGCGTCGTCGCGTTTGCGAAAAACGCCAACGGAGTGGACGTACCGGTGTTGACCGCTCCTCCGAAAGAGCTGAACCTTTTGATTGGAGATGCAGGGTTGAAGAAGAATTCGACGGACGAAGAGGGTGCGCTCGACGACGGTGGCGATCCAACCACGCCCGCGAGAGTTGAAGACGCAAAGGACTCCGCCGCCGCCACCGTTGCGATCGCGTCGCAGGCGTCAAAGGAACGCCGCGAATCCGCGTTCGTGGGTGACTTGAAGCTCACGGATTTCAAGATTGTGTTAGCCAGTCATGGCATCACCGCGGAGTTCAAAGGGGGGGCGCTGGTGTGCTCCGGAGGCGCGGTGTGCGTGCGCAAAGTTGAGAGTGACGAAAACGAAAACCAATCGCTTCAAGTCGAAGGCGCTTTGAGCGACGACTTTTACAAAGTGAGGATGATCCTATACAACGCGTACCAGATCTAGGGGAGTAATCAGTCTACTAATAGTGTATGATACCAACTGTCTAAAAGTGTATACACATGCTCTCTATCTCCTTCTCAACGCTTCGCAGGTGTTCCTCTAGTTTTTCGTTTCTCAAACGCCACGCTTCGTGTTTTTTCCTCGTTTCTATTATCGACCTCGTCACTTTCTCGGCCTCGAAATCGTTCTTCACAATCGTCTCCGCGTTCTCGGCTAATTTATTGAACGATTCGTGAATAACCACCAAATGTTTGAACGTTTCTTTGCTCATCGCGTCACCCTGAAGTGCGTCCCGGTACAGAGGCGTGTCCACCAAGACGTACGACCGCTTCAGCGTGGAACGCGCGACGTCGTTTGCGCTCGAAACGTTTTGGGATTTTTTGGTTATTTTGTTTGTTTCCTTTCTCTGCTTCTCGTTAGCCTTGATAAACTCGAACACTTTTGAGGTTATTGAGCTTGCGGTGGCTTTGGCGAGGTGCGTTTGGGAATCGGGGGCATCACCAGCATCTTCCTGTGCACTAATATTTCCCCCTGCCTTGTCGTCCCACATTACTTGGAGCATAAAGGAACACGCGTCACGGGCGCTTTCAACCGTAGGCGTGAGAAAATCCGTGTATTGAAATTGATTGAAATCGAGTAAGCCCTTTTCAGTGGCCATCGCGTTGAACTTCGCGACCAGGTTTGTGGTGAGGTGAACCCGCGCTATGAAGTCTGTGTGATGCGTATCCATTGAGGACGACGGCGCATCGTCTTCCAGCTCTTCAGCTTCAAAAACTCGCAACACTTCGCGACACATCTCGGGTAGCGCGTTTTCGTGTACCACATCCGTCATCGAATTCACGTTTTCGGGAACAAAACACCCGAGACGGGCGAGCGCCAGAAGCAACAGAGAATCCGCATCGTCCATGGTGTGGTAAGGACGAAGTGTTCGGGTGGCACTAAGGCGTGTATGTCTAACCCCCAGTCGATATCCGGATTAGACCGTCAATCTTGAGTCAGCGCCCCTGAAGACCCGGCCACGCGCGGCCCAGAGTGATTTTACATTTGAGAGGAAAGAAATGAAAACGAAAACCGAAACGAATTGAGATGCTTCGAAAGTGTTACCGCGGTGTCTACTTGTAATACATCTACCCCTAAAACGGCGCTTCCGCTATTCTACGCAGCCCATTTTTCTCAGGCGATCCCTTACCCCGTTTCGGCAAGGAAGCCAGGGTACCGCCTTTCGTAGTGGTGGGCAAGTCGTTCAACTCCGAATCTTCGTCCCCTTCCTTGAACGAGCTTTTCTCTTTGAGACGGAAAAACGAAGGACCGCCGTTCGGCGAGCGCCTGCTGCCCCACCTGGGGAACAAACCACCGTTCTGTGATGAAGATGAACCGTCACCCCCTCCACACCACCCCCTGGTACAGCTCCAAGCCGCTGCAATAACACTCCCAGCCACCATCCCTTGTGCGATGTACATGAACACCGCGCCGCCCTTCTCCCGGTCGCTGCGGGTGAACTGTGCGCTTCGCCGCGGATCATTTCTGTGCTCCGCACTCGGCGTCATGCTGAGCATGTCAACGAGCGTGTCCTTGACGATTTGAAACGTTTCCGTGACCGTTTCCGAGGTGTTACGTTTTATGAGTGAGTCGTTGGTATTATTGACACGAGACACATCCATTCCTGCGCATTCTCGTTCAAGCGACGCCGGCGTCTCGATTGCGGCGTCTGTCGACGAAGCCTTCCTTGAAAAGTACTCAGTGAAGGTATCGCTACTCGCCGCGGCGTAGAAGCACCAGTCAGCCATGGCTTGCCACGTTTTTGGAACCGTGGGGCAGGTACCATCACCAGTGTCACTGACAGGTCCACAAGCCGGAGGCAGTTTGAAACACGCAACACCACCCCACCGCGCGCCGCACACAACCCGCGCGCCCATTGACGGTTCTTTCGCGTCAGTTTCTGTCGCAGTCTCTTTTTGGGAGTTCTGTTCTGTCTCAGTCACGTCACCGTTTGCGCAAATCCCCACCGTCGTGGGGAACGCGCCGAAGGGCTGGACGTGCGAGTGTGAGCAGTACTCCAAGTCGCCTCCCTTCCCGTCGCAAGCGGAAAACGCGGTGCGGCACATTTCCTGTTTCACGGCGGCGGCGCATTCGGACAATGAATCAGAATCAAACTTATCATCGCTTTTTAGTAACCTTAAAAAATTGTCATACACTGTTTTTATGCCGTCGTCCTCCGCGCGGTGTTTCGCTTTTTTTGAGGAACCTATGGGGTACTGGACCACTTCCCCGCAAAAGGGAAGTGACACTGACTCAGGTGACCCTCCATTTTCGGTTGAAATGTGAAATGCCTCGCTCTCCTCCGCAATTGCGCAACCTTTGAAACTGAAATCGGATGAACTGTTTTCGCACGCGTTGGAAGGGTTTTGAACTCTCACCGCATTCGTTTGCGTATCACCCTCCGCGGTACTTACAGTACTCCCAGTACTCGATTCATCGGTACTACGTTTCACGTCGTCGTAGTCATCCCCGCCTTTTTTCACTCCGAACCCGTCTTCCACCATAGATTGACAAAACGCAAAGTGCGCCCCCTGCGATACTTCCCGCGCTGCCGCCGCCACGAGCGCCGCGGATGAACACGCCCGCTTGGTTTTATCGTCGGAAAGCAACGAACACAACGTCTCCGCCCTTCCTCCGTTCTCGTCAACCACCCGTTCTCGTTCCGCATCATCATCCACGAACGACGGAATCGTGATCATTGCCATCGCCCGTCCCAACGATGCGCTGCACAAGTCAGGGTCCACCGAGGATAACGCATTGTTCTCAAGAACCGTGTTCCCCACAACAGCTGCGTCGTCGTAAAAATCAGAGCACACTTTGTTCAGCCCGCGTCGCAAGCGAGAGGAAGACGTTCTATTAATGGTAGTACTAGTACTGTCACCCTCCACAGCACTACCCTCCAAATCACCCGTAAATTTCATTTTCGTCACCTTCGCCAGCGCGTTCCGCAACAGCACGCCTGATACGCACGAGCGCTTTAACCGGGTTTCAACTGCGGTGACGTCCACGGCGGGGTCGTTTTCCGCTTTCTGGCCGGCGATGAAAATTGAAAAATCAGAACATGAATCAACCGCCGCGGGTAATGACTTTGTCACAGCGAACAAAGCCTGGCCGATACCGGTAGCACAGGTCACAGGACTAGGAGTGAACGTGGAACTTGGGGTGGTGCTAGTAGTACTAGTTGCCGCATCTTCTTCAAGCCCCCCCAACCCTTTCATGGCTAGACACAACGAAAACGCGTCGGCGATTTGTTTCGTTTGCGTTTCTTTCGTCATCGTCTCTTTTTCGCTCGTCGCCACTAACATACCCACCACAACTCCTTGTGAGCACCCTCCATCGCAGAACGAGGCGTGGCAATGTTTGAAAGATGTCATTGCTGCTTCCGTGGCGTTTTCCGTCACCGTATACACCGCGTCGAACGCCGTCCTGCCTACGTGCTGCGCCGCGAATCTACAGTTCGCCAGGCCGAGTTTGTCATCGCTCACCAGCGATGCCAACACGCACGTCGCATCCCGGGCGTGTTCCGGGCCAAATATGGAATCGTCCACCTGTTTTGTGATGCACTGCGCGTACTCCCCTGGGTCCGCGGGGGAAGAGGTGCACTTACTGTCGTACTCCGAAGCGCGTTGGCCCCACCTTTGATCGGACGTACCATTCATGCCGGAAGCTGGAGTGTCCACCACCTCTACTAATGGAGACGCGCTCGCGGGGGGTGTCGTGACGACCGCGAGCACCAATACCACGAGCGCTAAGGTGCTCCGCATGACCCGGATCATCGCGCGTATCAATCTGCCTCACCAACACGCCCCTCTGCGCTCCCTAGGTATGAGGAAGCTGCGGACCCCGCGGCCTCAGATTCTCGCACGTTTTCTGAGGTGATTGCTGACGGCACCAGACCAGTTTCGGGTTTTAGGTTTCATCATATGCAGCCGCGCGTCGGGGCCTACGCATCTGTTTTCGTCGCCATCCTCGCCACGCTCGTGGGCTTAGGGTTTGGTTTCTTGCGTTCTTCCGACGCCCTGCTCGCTTCCACGATGGGTGACACCCTTGAGCTCCGCTCCGAGCCCCTTTCCGTGGAGAAGCATTTAATATTAGGGTGCTCGCCCCTTGCAGGCATTTACGGAAGCATCCCCGAAACCCAGGCGTTCGCAACCGTGAAGACCGCCCTAGATCTGGGTTTCAGGGATTTTGACACCGCCCCGCACTATGGCTTGGGTTTGAGTGAATCAAGGCTGGGGAAAGCGATTGAGATGCACGCCAAAGAAGACACTCATGGCTCAGTTCGCTTGTGGAGCAAAGTGGGACGGGTGATGAAGCCCAGTGCCGAAATCACGAGCGATGACGAACCCAACATCGAGCGCGGGAACATACCTGGAAACCCGGGGTGCATCTTTCCAGACGCGCCGAGAGATGTGAAACCGGTGCTGGACTATTCGTATTCCGGGGTGATGACATCGTATGAGCATTCAGTCACACGCATGGGCAAAGCAACAGAAAAATACGGCATCCATGGGTTGCGCGTGCACGACGCCGAGGACGATTTACGATTTAATTCAGCCGTAGCCGATGGAGGAGGAGTAGACGCGCTTGTTGAGTTAAGAACTCGAGGAAAAATTCAAGCCGTCTCCTTGGGCATGAACGACCCTGTGTACGTCAAGAGAATGATCACCGAAAAACCAAGCGGAACCTTCGACTCAATAATGAGCGCCGGCACATGGAACCTCATCGATCAAGACGGACTCGATTTGATGCTGGAGTGCCAAAAAAAAGGAATAAAAATCCACAACGCCGGGATCTTCGCGTCCGGGCTTTTAGTCGGAGGGGGGTATTATAAATATGAACCGGCGCCGGTTGAGATATTGGAACGAAGAGCACAATGGCAGAACCTAGCCGCGAAACATTCAATAGCGCTTCCAGCCGTGGCAATCGCGTTCGCGCTGGCGCCGGCGGTGGTGGAAAAAGCCGCCGTCGGCGTGAAGTCGCCGGAGGAAGTTACGATGAACGCGGAGTGGCTTGAGATGGCTGGAAAGGTTCCAAAAGAGTTGTGGATAGAGGCGAAGGAAATGGGGCTGCTGGGGAAGGACGTGCCCACGCCGAAGTAGGGGGAGGGAGAGTGATTGTTGCGGAATATTCGATTGTATTTCAACATCAAAAAAACGTCTTTTATTTTCAGAGCAACTCGAAAAGCTTGGCTTTTCGTCACCGAATTCTCATCAGTCTCATGACATCACTTCGTTTAGTCTTTCTTCATGGATTCCATGACCGCGGCGGTGGACTGGGAGAACTCCACCATGACGCACGGGATGTCGCCGATGACTTCGGGGAGGTGGCCGGGGGGGATGTTGTACGAGTCGCCGGCGTTGACGGTGGCAGTGGAGCCGTCCTCATACTTGACCTTCATACATCCGGATTTGAGATAACCGAAGTGGTTCGCGGGGCACCACTTTGGGCAGTTAGGAAGCATGGGGGAAACGTCCTTGATCCAGTCGAAGCCGGGGTTCAGGGTGATTTCCACTGTGGTGTTGGAGGGGGAGGGAAGGTCAGTGGGATGCAGACAGAGAGAGCGAGTGACGGAGCATCACGACCCTATCGACGTCGGAAACAAAATTACGTACTCGACGTCTTGTCGCCCATGGTGCACACTTTAGCGGTGGCGCCGGTCTTGTCGTCGCCCATCTTCTTCTGGGTGCCTTCGGCGTAGTTGATGAGAGTCATTTTGGAGGTTGGTTGGTAGAGGGAGTGCGTTGGTGCGCGAGGTTGTGACGGAGTCGGAAAAACTGTGTTGAACGTCAGCGAAAAAAATTACGTTATGCGCAAGTTTCTGGAGATATTTTTGTTGCGAACACCGGGGACATGGCCTGTCTGTTTGCCCGTATACACTTTTTGTAAAGGGTGCTCTGCGACGAGCGTTTTCTAGCGCTGTGTTTTCCGAAAGTTCGGGTGGACACGTCAACAAAAGAAACGCACGCTCGTCACACATCAGTTATTACACTGTTTGTCGTTCCCATTTCGCGGGGCTCAGGGCTCAGACTTAAGGCTCAGAGTATCCAGAAGCGCCTTGGGCGACACCGATTTCGCGTTATCTGGTGCGAAGTATGTCGCCGCTTGCCGGCTGCGTTGGAACAGCGCCTTCCCCCTTAGCACGGTGTCGTCGTTGTACAAGGCCAACGCGGTTTCCAAATCTTTTGTTTCCGACAAACACTCCCCAAGCACGACCGCGTCTTTCATCGCGGTGTACGCCCCCACGCCAGTCCGTGGCGAGGACATGTGCGCGGCATCGCCTAATAAAATCACCCTCCCTGCGACCACCTGGTCGCACGCGAGCTCCCACACCGGGTGCGGGTTGACCTTGCCGTGCTCCGCACACTCTTGCCAGAACTTTCCATTCCTCACCCCGAACAATCGCGTCACCACCGGTATGAACCATTCCGGGACAGTTTTGGTTTTGGCACCAACAGAGGTCACTTCACTACCCTGATCCACATGGCGGTTCCGTTGCGGCGCCGCGACCTCTGACTCCGGCGTCATCATGTAAATCCCACAGTTCCAGGTTTCAATCCCATTTGAATTAACAAAAGGGAACCCGAGTGTTTCGTAGCAGACGCCTTTGACGGTTCGCCCGCCCCGCGGCGGGCCTTCGATTTCGTGTTCAGGGGCGAGGCCTCGCCACACCGTGTACCCGGCGTATTTAGGGATCTGGTCCGTGACGTAATTCGAACCGATGACCGGCCGCCGTCCGCGCCGATGACCAGGTCGAAGGGAGTTGGTGTGCCGTCCACCATTAGTGTGGGTGTGTCGGTCGTAGCATCAACTATCTCTTCGACATCAACGCCGAAGCACACGGTGTCCGAAGGCAAGCCCTCCCACAGGTATTGACATAAGTCGCCGTAGAAGTGCCCGTGTGCAGCAATAGGCCGCGGAGTTGTGGTGTCGCCGCGGATGCGCTCCAGGAGTCGCGCATCCACGCTTCCGAGCGCGCCCCCTCTCTCGTGAAATCCGTGAGGAAAGCTCTCGAAGACAACGACCTCCGCGCCGAGTCTGTTGAGCACGTTCGCGGCGCTGAGCCCGCCGATCGACGCGCCCACGACGGCGACGCGCAGCGCAATCGAGTTCGGGCTCGTTTCTTTAGCTATGCATCCTGCAGCGTGCGTGGCACAACAGAAGTGGAAGAAGAAAACTGCTCAGCCCGGAAAAGACTTAAACAAAAAAGATGTTGGGTCATCACACGTCGCGGCGCGGTATGTCCGGTTCACCCACCCTTCCCCGGGGTTGGGTAGCCACGCTTCGGTTCCTTCTCCCCGCGCTGTGGTCGCTTTTCCTTGCGATTTGTCGCGGAGACGTGGCAAAAGTGGTGCGGAGTAAGCTCACGGTTTCGCGGAACATGGGCGGCGGCGGCGGTGCGAACAACAACCGCACACGCGCTGAGGATGGCGTGGCGTATGTGGACGGGAGTGTTAACCGGGGTGTCGCCGGTATCGGTATCTGGTACGGCGCCGGGCATTACTTGAACTTTTCAGCCGCGATTCCGGCAACCGCGGCGGACAACAACGTCGCGGAGCTCATCGCCGTGTTCTTCGTGTTGATTCGGCACCCCCGGGATTCACGGCTTGCGATTCACACAGATAGTAAAGCCGCGATGACGACGCTGGAGTCTATCGCGAGTGGCACGAAAACAAACAAATTAGCCCCACACAACCCCGCAAGAAGAGCACTACTCAATGCACTTCAATACGTACTATTCTGGAGACAAGGACGAACCGTTGTTCATAAAATCAAAGGACACAACGGGCAGACGCCGAATGAACGCGCAGACCAGCTCGCGAGCTTGGGCGCGAATTCCAATTACGCGTTACCGACACCCGGGTTTGGAGACGGGATCGAGAGGTCTTCTATGAGTAAACAGTCAGGAAAAGAAAAGAGCTTCGGAACCTTCCCCACTTTGTTCCTGAAACAAGAACTTGTACGGTTCTTGGCGTACGAACCGGCACACGGCTCCGGCGCTATCGGCGACTCGCACGAAAAGTTCGTCACAAAAAAAGGCAAAAATCCAAAAAATAAAAACGGATTCTCCCCGAAGTACAAAGGGCCGTTGATGGTTCCGAAACCGTTGAGCAGCAGTCTGGAAATCACAACAGCACTTGGGGTTGACTGTGAGATGGTGGGTGTAGGCCCGGACGGTGAGAGATCAGTATTGGCGCAGGTTTCGATTGTCAACGAACACGGCAACGTGGTGTACACGAGTTACTGTTCGAGTTTAAAAAAGGTCACCGACTACAGGACGCACGTCAGCGGCGTACAACCGAAGCACATGGCTGATGCGCCGAGCTTTGCACACGTCCAATTCGAAGTAAAAACCCTAATCTCAAACAAAATCGTAGTGGGCCATGCTTTGGAGAACGACTTTGAGGCGTTACAGTTGAAGCATCCCCGTGAATCCACCAGGGACACGGCGCACTGGCGTCCGTTTTTGAGGATGGGGAGGTTTAGTAAGAGATTGAAACACTTAGCCCGGGACCACCTCGGGCTGAAGATACAGGGGGGCGAGCACGACCCCGCGGAGGACGCGCGGGCGGCGATGTACTTGTACCTGAAATACAGAGATAACTGGGAGGGGCAGGTGTGGGCGTCTCGACAGGGGAGGGACCAGAGGGGGAGGGTATACCATTATTAATTAGCGGTGGGTGTTTCGATTATTTCAGTTTTTTAGGGAGTCTCTTTCACTCTGGGCAACCGTTTGCGCGCGCCCATTCCAGCAATTCGAGATGTTTGCCCCTTGCCGCCGCGATGCAAGTGTTCTTGTCCCATAGACAGCCGTTCGCGCGCAACCACTGCAGCACCTTGAGCTTCCCGCCCTCCCCTGCGGCAGTGTACGTGTTCTGGTTCCACAGGCAGCCGTTTACGCACACCGACTTGCTTGCGCGCAAATCCATCATCTCTTCAAGCTGTCCACTCCTCGCCGCTGCCTGACAAAGGTATTATTTACGCTCCAGACGACCTCGGCGTTGCAGGCGATGCACCGCGCTTAAACATCCGAGCATCGCGGCACGATATTCGCTAATCTCCTAAAACCGAAGCCCCGTCGCCGCGACCGCCAACCGCATCGCAGGGCTCACCGCTGGGAGCCTTCTGAGATCTGCGGGGTCGTCAAAGTACTCAGAGCTGAGTATGTGCGCCACGACGAGGTGGTTGGGGAGGCCGGGGAAGAATTTCTGCGCGTCGATCTGGGTCGCGGTTGTCGTGGTAGGAGTATTGGTAGCATCATGCGCGTTGGAGGGCATCGTGGTCGGGGTGGATTGTGTGGTTGGTGTCGTGCATCTGTGGGCGCGTCGTTGTGCGTCGAGGCTTCCGAGAAAAGCGTTACTACGACAATTTCGAGCTGACTAAAATGCATTTTTACACACAACACTCGCTGTGCGTCAGTCCACATGTTCCATCCCCCCGTCCACCAGCCCTAGCCCGTCCATTCCCGCTGAAATCATCCCGTCCGTGTCGTCAAACTCCCCCCCGTTGAGCTCCACGTCTCGAGATGCACGAACATCCGCGTCCTCCCCGTACTGCACCGCGCTATCAACAGTGTAAAGAATGAACGCGAGCGAATCTTCGTCCGAAATATCCAGCGGGTGGAAGGATACCATGCTGTAGTCGTCCAACAATTGCGCGATTTGGCTGTTCAGTTTTCGGTACTTTGGGCGCATGCGTTCGTGCAACTCGCCTGCGAGAGTTTCGTGGTCGGGTATGAGGTACGGCTCCAACTGACTCTTGTCATCGAGTAAATCAACTTTGCTAAACACGTTAACGTGCGGCAACTCCAGGTTCATCATCGCGGCTTGGCACTGCATACAGCCTGCGATTAACTTCGCGCCGTCCGTGATGAACTGCGAATCCAGCATGTACACCGCGACTAACCGCCACCCCCATTGCTGCATCTGATCCACGAACGTTCGAAACGCGCTGTGGTGGGAGTACAACTCAATCTGTCCGGGGCAGTCGAACAACACGCAATCGTCGTCGCCAAAGCCTTCTAGGGATTCAGCTAGCCAGTCATCCAGCGAGTCCTCAAGGTACTCCATGCAGTACAGAAGGGCGCCGTTGGGACCCAGGTGCATCTCCTCCATCACGTCCGCTAACGAAATCAACTCACGGATGTCCGCCGCGACGGGGTACGCGAACTCGTCGGCGGCGGGATCGAGATTTATGACGTGCACCGTCCTTCCAATCGCTTGGCAGTGCGAGTAGATGTTGCGGCAGTACGTGGACTTGCCGGAACCCGCGGGGCCGATCACCAGCTGCGCGCACGGCGCCATCGCGAGCCACCTGACACGAACCGGGGCTGCGCGCGTGCCTTCTAGCGCCTCGCAATTGGGCGGCGGGAAAGCGCCCATTCTCATTCTCGTTAATGAGTTTCGGGCATTTTCGCAGAGGGTCGGCGAAAAAGAAAAATCGCACCCGTCAACGCGGAGGGATGCACCAGTAGAGTACAAGAACTATAACCGTGTTACAAGCAAGCGTACTACTCACCTTCTCAAATCCTTTCCTTCCGCTTCCTCCCCGTGTATTTCGAATCCCGCGCGGTGTCCTTCCCCCGGTTCCGCGCTTGTTCCTTCTTCCTTTTGATCCATTCTTTGCCTTTTCCTTCAGGATGTCTTTTTGATCCAACGAAAACGGTGCGCGCGTGCTTCCCGTGACCCTTCTTTTGTCTCTTATTAGACCCACCAGAGCGACCACCCATCCTTACACCATCTATTTCTTCATCCAATCCGTCGCCTTCTTGCCTCGCCGTGGGCAACACCTCGGGGGGGCCCGCGGCTAACACTAGGAAATACTTTTTCGCACGCGTCGAGTTTGGGTAGTCCACTACTAAGCCGCCGCTGAATCCGACTCGCAGCGCCGCGGTGGTGATCATCTCTGCCTGCTTCGCGCCGTCGGGGTAGAACTGGAGCACGGCCTTGGCGCCGCGCTTTAGGCATCTATATAGCTGCGTGAAGAATGCCTTTAATCGTCGACGTGGTTCGTGCGCGCTGTTATCTGCGTTGCACAGCCATTGCACAGCGGAAATGGAAATCGCTCCGTCGAAAACTCCGGGACGAAAAGGACACCCGTGGCCCATGTCGTAGTGAATCAACCCGCCCTCCACCTCCCGTTCCTGCGCCACTTCCAACATGCTTTTCGAGATATCAGTACCAATCCATTCGTGGCCCAGTTCGGTGAGCCGGTCGCCGGAGAGACCTGAACCGCACCCAACGTCTAGCAGAAGACGCGGCACGCCATCCCGTGGAAAGTTCAGAAGCTCCACCGCTCTCTCCGTCAATCGATCTTGAATCTCAATCACCCGCGACGACGCGGTGTACTTCCGAGCCTCGGTGTCATTGTAGAACTCCTGGGGGGGGGCTGTGAGCTCGGGGCGGCTCATAGTTGGGGTACTTACAGCCCTTACAGCTACAGTACTTACCGCGACGAAGTAACCGCGCGCGCGCGAGTGACACGCAACACCGCCGCCGCCGCCGAAACAGGTTTTTTATTCACACAAAATCGTTGGCACGTTTTTCATCCTTTTGTTTTTTATCCTGGACCGTCTGCGCCCCAGAGGGTTCTGCGTACGACCGCTGTGTGTCCGGATCGCCTTTCGTTTCTTCCGGTGACGGTGCTGGTGACAAGAGGGCTACAACCCGGAACCACCATGGCCCTCGATGTCGAAGCCTCCGACGTGGTTCGCATCGTTCTTCAGTTTTGCAAGGAAAATGGGCTTTCTCAAAGTTTCAACGCGCTCGCTGCGGAAACTCAGACTTCCCTGAACACGGTGGATTCCATAGAGGGTTTCGTCGCGGACGTCACGAACGGCCGGTGGGACTTGGTGCTCCCGCAAGTCACCACGATGCGCCTTTCGAAACGCAAGCTGGAGGATCTTTACGAGCAAGTCGCGGTGGAAACCATGGAGAGCGATGAGCTGGATGCGGCGAAAAGCTTGTTGCGAGAATCGGTGGTGTTGAGTCAATTAAGGCAGGAGCAACCCAAGCGTCATAACCGGCTGGAGCGGTTGTTGGAGAGAGCTGCGGCGGGTAAATTAGACGAAAAAACAGCATACCCAAACGGGTCGTCTCGAGAAAAAAGAAGAATCGCTGTTGCGAAGGCTTTGCAACCCGAACTCACCACCGCGCCGCCGTCACGGCTGCTCGCGTTGTTAGGCCAAGCTTTGAAATGGCAAAAGCAAAATGGGCTGCTCCAACCGGGCGATAACTTTGACGTGTTCCGAGGCGAAATACGCACGATCATGGATGAGGAGGAGTCATGTCCAACCGAGCTGCACAAGACAATCAAGATGGGCAAAAGAAACCACGCCGAGGCGGTGTGCGGCTCTCCGGATGGTCAATCGTTGGCGGTCGGATCGAAGGACGGCTTTGTGGAGATTTACGACTGGAACTCTGGCAAATTAAGAATGGATCTAAAGTACCAGCGCGAGGGGCTTTTCTTGATGCATGATGATGCTGTTTTGAGCTTGGATTTTAGTTCAGACGGCGATATGCTCGTCTCCGCCTCCCAGGATGGAAAAATAAAAGTATGGAGGGTTGATACCGGGGTTTGTCTTCGGAAGTTCGACCGAGTGCATGGTAATGGCGTGACGAGCGTTAAATTTTCGTCAGACGGAAGCCATGTTTTAAGTGCGTCCTTCGACGGCACGACAAAAATCCACGGCTTGAAGAGCGGCAAGACTTTGAAGGAAATGAGAGGCCACACGAGCTTTGTGAATGATGCGAGGTACTTCGGTGAGTCTCAAAAAGTAGTCTCCGCGTCCACGGACGGATATGTAAAAACCTGGGACGCCAAGACGGGCGAGGAGTTGGCGTCGTTTTGCCCGCCGCAACCGGCGAGTGCCAAGAAAACAGGCGCTAAATGTCCAATCGCGAACGTGTGTGTTTTGCAGTCAGAACCGGCTACCTTTCTGGTGTGCCCTCGGAACTCCGATTCCATGCACGTCATGAGCGTAAGCGGTGACCTAATCCGGACATTTACTCAAGACGACCTCGGTGAGTCCAATTCTTTCGTCTCCGCTTGCGTTTCGCCGAAGGGTGATTTTATTTATGGATTAGGATCCAACGGAACTTTGCAATGCTTTTCGCAAACGTCGGGGAAAAGGGAACACACGTTACCTACGCTCGATTCCGACGCCCTAGGGCTTTGCCACCACGCGCGGCAGAACATCGTCGCGACGTTCTCGAAACAAGGGGGGGTCAAGCTGTGGAAGCCGTGAGAGAGGTAGGGTTAGAGTTGTTGAGCACGGAAGCAGCAGTCGATACTTCCACTCATATTTGGCAATCACATCAGATCAAGGTGCCGTCAGCAGAAACCCGCGGCCCGAACTTACCCTCGGCAGGTCGATGGTGTCACACGGCGACGCGCGGACGCTTGTGCGTGATAGCCAAGCGAGTTATCGAGACGCACGACGTAGCTCGTACGTGGCAGGAAGTCACAACACGATTCGTGGTATCACGCGAAAGGCGGGACACGCATCGGGACCGTCATCGATCCCCAACAATCAGGTCGCGTCGTAAATCACGCACATCGCAATAATGGGATCCTTCGAAGAAGCGTCGCGCCGCGCTCGGTTACACAAGGCGCAGCAGTGGATCAAAAACAGAACGCAGCACGAGAAGACGGCGTTGGTGGTTGGTCTGTGCGTCTTCGTGTTGATCATCCTGAAGGTGATCATCGAAGACCACGATTCGCTTTTCCTAATGGCGGAAGCGGTGCACTTTTGTGGCATAGGGGTTTTGGGGTGGAAGCTGATGGTCACCAAGAACTGCTCGGGTTTGAGTCTAAAATCCCAAGACTTGACTGCGATTTTTCTGTCAGTCCGTTTGTACTGCTCAGCCATGATGGAGGGTGACTGGCACACGTTGTTGGATGCGCTGACGCTGGCAGCGACTTTGTGGATCTGCTACTCCATGCGCTTTTCACAGCAATTAAAATCTTCCTACAACGTTTCGCTGGACACCATGCCCGTGACGTACGTCTTGGGGCCGTGTTTTGTCGCAGCGTTGATCGCCCACCCCACCACCTCGCACATGTTCATCAACCGGGTGCTGTGGGCTGTGTGTGTGTACGTCGAGGCGGTTTCCGTGTTACCCCAACTTAGGATGATGCAGCGCGCGCAAGTCGTCGAGCGCTTCACCGCGAATTACGTCTTCGCGCTCGGCGTGGCGCGATTTTTGAGTTGCGCGCACTGGGTGCTTCAGATTTTCGACGGCCAGAGCTACTTAGCCACGGCATTAGGGTCTGGTTTGTGGCCCATCATGGTCCTCCTATCGGAAATAGTGCAAACGTTCATCCTAGCCGACTTTTGCTACTACTACGTGTTGAGCACGGCGGAGGGAGGTTCGGTGGTTCGACTGCCCGCGGATCTAGTGTGAGGATTGAGAAGCTGAGCTAGAAAATATGAATCAGATGGTGTCAAAATAATACCAATAAAGTTACATAAATCTCAGTGCTATAATAACTTTATCACTTCTGCCTCTCAATCGCTACTCCCTACTGGCACTAACTACTGTCACCTCCCCGTGCGGCGCTATTGTTTTCAAAATCAGCTTAACCGTGTCGCAGTACTGCACCGGCGCGTTTGCAATCTCCACCAATATACACTTCTCAATCTCACCCCACCCTCCGCCATTTTTGTTGCCCAAATTACCCATCGCGACCGCCGCGCACAGGGCCACGTGCAGCGGCGACATCGTGGGGTTGTACGCTGCGGACTCAACGGCTCTTCCGGGGAATACATCGCCGCTTTTCGTGACCAACACCAACCCCGCGGGGCTCTCGCTGTACGGCGCGTACGACACGTTGGCTTCACGTAACGCGAGTTGAATTTGAGTTTCGACGTCAGGTAGAATTTTTTCCGTCTGATCCATCACCACTCTCAACCCGTTGTTCCTTTTCTCTAACAGTAAAGGCAAGCTATTGTCGTGCGTCAAATCCAATGGGCCGAACGAGTGCGGTAATAAATCACACAGAGGCATGACGAGATGAGACCTGATTGACATTCCGTTCGATCTACTATCGTCAGGGATGATTATTCGCATCTTGCTCGCGTCTCTTAGCTCGTTCATAAACTGCCGGCAATGTCCGCACGGCGCCGCCGTCGTCGCGACGGCGATTAATTTCGTTTCCCCGTGTCGCATAGCTGTTACGACAGCGAACTGCTCCGCATGTATTGAAGCGTTCAGGGGTAAACCAGGGAGCTCCACGTTAACGCCTAAATATACTGCTCCCGTTGAGCCTAAAGCAGCAGCGCCGACATGAAACTTGGAAGTTGGGGGAATAGCAAGTTTCTGGGCTTCGCGAACGAACTCTGGGAGCAGATCGATTGGGTCCAAGCCTCGGGTGGATGCCAGGGTTTTGACGACTGTTTCAGAAATCACGAAGTAGTCGGAACCGGTGGCTCGCTCCACCGCCTCCCTGACGAACTCGCACGGGTCCACGGGGACAACTGGGGCGTCCGCCGCGGCGGAGGGCACCGAAAGTCTTGTGGGGATCTTTTGTTTTGAACCAACAACGTCCCCACGAGTTTTCCACGCCTTGTGACGCGCATACGCCGGCGACGACGTCCAAACGCTGGTAACAGGCGCCATCGGCATGTGTGCTGGAATTCGCCGTGACCTCCGTCCGCGGGCTACACACGAACCTCCAAGCGAGGCCGCCACGCGTGTGCCGTCGAATGGCACAGCAAGTTTGAAAACTGCACTTTTCGTTGCAAAGAAATATTCGACTTCAACAGCTTCTCACCGCCGTGAGCCACACCGCTGAGGCGCAGCGCCTGCGGCGTCAGGGCTTTCGCGTGGGCGAGTAGCGGGGTGTGAGTGGTGCACTTTTGGTGTCAGGGTTGGAACACCAGGGTGCTTTGACCCCAACACCATGGTCTCGTCTTCGAGAAGCATGAAGCCACTGAACGCAACAACTGGATTCGGTAGTATTTTCCGCAGAGTTGCCCCCATGGTCGGCACGTTGCTGTTTCTCGCCACCCTGGCATTAGTAGTGACGTACGACGGGGACGTGCGCTTGGACCGTAAGTGCCAACTGGCGAGCTATAAGTTGAGGTCAGCGGCGACGAAAGGCACGTTGAAAGGCGGAAGGCACTCCGTCGATCGGGAGTTGGCCTCGATGGGATGCCTTCCCGAAACCAAAGCTGTACTAATACGCGAAATAGAAAAGGGACGCGCGGGGAAGAATAAAGAGACGGGCAATGCACACAAGGACTCCCACGATACAAGGACGATATCACCCGTAACCAACTCCAAGCCGTCTGTGTTGACCGACCCTACGATAAAACCCCAAGGCACCAAAACTCCCGCGAACAAAGTAAGAGACGAGGCGAAGAAAGTTTTCGCGGCGCATTCTGAAAACGTCGCCAACGAAAATTTCAACGCCAAAGCCGCGCGATCCGAAGACGAAGGCAAACTCCTAAAAAAGCAAGAAGCCCTTCGTGGTTCATTGGCTGAGGCTTGGGAGGAGTTTCAAGCGATAATAGGAGATGCACCGGATGCTGAGTCCAAAGCGTACCCCACTGTTGAAATCTCATCGCCGTGGCCGGAACTTCCTGAAAATGAATCCGACGTGGCGAATGGAAATTTCAACGAATGCGGGTCCTGCGATGAGTGCGTCGTCGGGTTTGGGGGTGGGAGGCGGCGAGGACTGCTGGAGAAGGACACGTATGAGAGTATATCAAATTCACCGAGTACGTATGCCTCCAGGAGACGAAATACGTTGGATGCCTCCAGCGGTCTGAGATGCAATCAATGCACTGGTTGCTCCACCATGTTAACCCCGATAACGTACAACACGCGGTTCGGGCCGTTCCGGTTCGCGAACGAGAAGGGGGCAACCTCGGCGAGCGTTTTCGAAGCGTCGGATGTGGGGGAGTCAATGGCGATTGGAGTATCCCAGACCGGTATCCTGAAAACGCCATGCTTCGCGAAGCGGTACCCCGACGGCACTAAGTATGCGCAGAAAGGTTGTGCGCCAGACGACGTACCCGATTCTCCTCACAAGGTCAACTTAAAACAAAGCGAGGCGATTCAGAAGTTAGCGGAAGCTTGTGGTGCTGAAGATACAAGTGTCCGCCAATGGATCGCTACCGTGAAAACGTCCCACCCGTTGTCTGGGGAGAAGTTCAACGGCGACGTGTTGTTCATGGAACACGCGAAGGGGGTATCGTTGGAACGGTTCACTCGCGGCAAGCCTGATTTCATCGCCGGAAAAGATGGAAATGAAATCAAACCTCCCGATGCCATTCGCGTAGTGCACGACACCATCAACGCAGTGGACTCTTTGAAAGTCATCCGAGCAGCCTTGCTCGACTTCCTCACCGGGCAGTGCGACAGGCACGCGCAGAACGTGTTCATCACAGAAGACGGTGACTTCAAGTTCATCGATAATGACCAAGCCCTCGGCGTGGGGTGGCGCAAATGCGTCGCAAACAGCGTGTTCGTTCCCGGGTCTGACAAGTTCTCAATCGCGCGGTGGGGAAACCCGCACGTAAATGGGAATGGGGCGCCTAACGTAGACATGAATCTGCAGGTTTTATTGGACTACAGGTGCCACGTACCGGATGGAACGATCGGTGGCAATTTTCCGCACAAGTTTCGCCAATGCGTGGATTGGCTCTCCACGGCGAACGTCAGTGGAACGCAACAAAGGTTCGGGTTTCCCACTGAAGAGGGCGCAGAGTTTGTTATTCAGCGAGCCGTGAGTTTGACGCAAAGGGGTTTTGAGAAGGCGCTGCAGAAAGCGCAACTGGAGTCGAAGAAAAGCACGGACGACGTAAACACGAGCGACAAAGCGCACCGCGTGTTTCTGTGGCCTGAGCCGTGTTGTGAGTTGTCTGAAACTCGGAAGGAAGACAAGCTCACCGGGTACGCGTGTAGCAAACAAAGTAAGTGCGCGGGCGGGTACGACGCGTGCGAAACGGAACGGGAAAAGGAGTGGTTCAAACACTTGGAGGAGATAGAATAGGGTTAGGTTTGTGTAGTAGTAATAGAGTGTTTAAACACGGAGTCTCTATGCCTAGACTAGTTCGACGGTAATATGTCGACTCGCGACCGAGGGCCGTCTGGAACGCCCCTTTTCCTTTTCTGCGCAGTATCAGCAACACACACCGGGAAATCCCGTTTCTCGTGTATCGCTTCACAGGCGCAAAAGGGGGGGGGGGTCCAGCGGCTTTCATCGTTCGCGAAAGAATGCGCTGTGCTAAAACTTTTGGTGTTTACAGCAATTTTTTTATGTCACCTTCAATTTGCAGCGGCGACACTGTGGGGGCGTACCGGTATGCAACCTTCCCCTGTTTGTCCACCAGGAACTTCCCGAAGTTCCACTTCACGTCGTTGCCCATCGCGGCTTCCAACCCCGTTACTTTTTTCGCGTCCTTCATGTACTTGAACAACGCATCCGCGCCATCGCCGTTGACTTCGGTTTTGGCCATGACAGGGAATTGCACGCCGTAGCCCTTCACGAATTGCTTGATATCAGCAGCGCTGCCGCTTTCCTGCGCCCCAAACTGGTTGCACGGGAACGCCAGAATTTCAAAGTCCTTACCGCTGTACTTTGAGTACAGCGTCACAAGTTCCTTGTAATTCTGGTCGGTCAAGCCTCATGCGGACGCCACGTTGACGATCAGAACCGCCTTGCCCGCGAACTGCGAGAGGGACACATCTTTTCCGTCGATATCTTTGACAGAGAAATCGTGCACGGTGCCGGCGGCCAAAGCAGGGGCCTTGTTGCCGAAAAACGCGCGCGTCGTGATGTTGATCGCCCCCCGACCACGGGGCGCGCGAGCCACGTTCGCCCGGAACGCGGAAACGGAGGAAATGGCCATGGTGGACATGGTTGTGGCCGCTTGGATTATCCGAGGCAGTTAGTTATGACTCACTTTTTCAACGACGACGTGGCAGGTGGGCACCCGTGGACAGCACTTGTGAACGAGATCGAACCGTCCGAGAAACTTCGAGGAAAGTCTGTGCATGTATGTCGATCTCAACTCTTCCAACTAATAACTAGTCTGACTAGTCTACTTCCTCGGCGCAAACGGCCGCGCTGATTGCGCCGCTATCCGCCGTTGCTGTGGCGTCTCCCCTTTCCTCCTTCCGTTCATGCTGGCACTCTGCGCGCTGTAATAAGCTGCGGAGCTTGATTCCGAGTCATACGGAATGGATGAATTTTTTGTCGATTGATGACTCGAAACCGACGACGGTCGAGAATCTAATAAGTGTCCATTCGCATCCGCTATTTTGGATGGACTCGTTATCCGTCCGTGATGGAACTCGTGTCCTGATGTATCACTGCTCAGAGTATCAACCCCATTATACCCTTTACCACCTCCGTACTCTTGTTTATACCACGCCTCAAACTCCAGCACCAAGCTTTGCGTACATTGCTCAATCAACCGTTCCGTGAATTTGATCTCGCTCTTGCGTTCTTTTAGAGCTTCGAATAAGTTACGATATTCTCGTTTTAATTTTTTTATGTTAAGCATACACGTATACTCCTCTTCAGTCACAATCTCTGTGTTTGGGTCGTCTAACGAGGAAAGCGCGTCGTTTTCCGGGGGAGGCACTGGCGGCCGGTTCTGACTTAATATTTCTTTTTTTACCGTTTCCGCGTCGAGTTGTTTTTTTATAGAATTGATTTTAATCGCAAGGGTTTTGGACTCCATTTTTCTGTCTCTTAAGTTTGCTTTGTTTTCAGCCAAGGCGGCGTTGGTCGCAGCGCCTTCGCCGTTCTTGTACTCCGCGAACGCGGAGTTGCGGTCGATTGGGGGGGTGTTTGTGTTTCGCTGAGTATCTTTCTGTGGAGACCCTACCGGTGATTCCTCAAATGACGGAGAAAAAGACGCGTCCTCGGTATTATCAAACTCCAGGGAATCGCGAAGCGAAGATGAAGCGATATTTCGTGATGTTTCTCGTTCCACGCTTTCCCGCGGCGGTCGCGAGTCCGCCGGTGCGATTCCCACGGCAGTGTACATCGCATCGTCATCGCTGTTAGTGCTTTCCAGCGTACCCACTGTGTTAACATTCGACGAGATATCAGCCGAGTCTTTCTCCGGGCCTGTTCGCCGAACGTCGTCCAGCTCGTACGCGGCGATTGTTCGTGACGCGACTCTGCGCACGGCGAGCAGCGCGGTTCGCGCGCGCTCGGGGTCCAGTAGATACGCTTCCAACGGGTCGCAATTGTTGCTGTTACTGTCACGACGAATAAAGTCACGCGCGAGTTCGTTGACTTGTTTATTGGTATCGTCGTCCCTTAACGTCGAGCCGGTCACGCGTTCCCGGTTAGCGTACCGCAACTTCCTGGTAAGCGCCGCGACTTCCTGTTCAAGCCGTGTCGCTTTTTGAGCCGGGTCCTCCACCAAATTAACATTAGGCTCCAGCTCAACCTGCATCATGCGTTGCGCGAACTTACACGTCCCGGTTGTTTCTTCGACGTGCGCGTTTTCGCCCCACACGTTCGCCACCATCGCGGTTACGCAATTTCCACCAAGCGAGTCCTTCAAAACGTGCGTCAGCTTACTAGACCGGTACGGGACGTGACGATTAGGGTCACGCTGTGTATCCCCTAGCGCCAAAATCACTTGTTCCAGGAACGACAACGACTTGTTAATGTGCTGCGCTTCTTTCGCGACGCTACCTTCTGATTTGGTTTTGTCGTTTCGCTCCGAGCCCGCAAGGTCGACCAAGTTCAATTTTGACCTCAACATTCCCGACAAGTCTCCCCCTCGGATCTCAACCGCCACGGAGAACACGGTGTGCGACCTACTGCTCGCTCGGTTCAGCCTGTGTTCTGCCACCGCTCGGTTGGCTTCGCCTTCGAACAGTAAGTTCATCGCCTCCTCTTCGGATCCGACGAGATGTGAAGTTAAATTCTTTACCACGACGCCGCGTTCAGGGTCGTCGCTCACGGTTAACTTTTCGCTGCTCGTCGCCGGGTTCAACAGATCCACGATGAGTTCGTTGTAGATTTCTAAGTATGAGACGCGGCAGGAGATGACGATGCCTAGCTTGCGCTTCACTCTGTTGAATAGGTCTGCTAGCGCTCTTGGAACTAAACCGCGTTCCCTGTACGATGAATGCGTCCCCGTCATCGTGAATGTTTTACCCGCCCCAGTCTGGCCGTAACACAGCACTGTGGCGTTGTACCCTTGGAGCACGGATGAAATCACGCCTTGCCCTACCTCTGAGTACACCCGCTCCTGTGTCGCGTCGTGAAGAATCCCGCCGCTGAACTTGAACGTCCTTTGTTCCCTTTGGTGCACCACCGCACCGAAATCCTCCCGTCGCTTGCCCAGAAGCGTCACCGTGTTTCGCGCGACATCCAAGCTCATGCCCCCATCGTCCGTAGTGTCGGTCGTGGGCCTGGTGCGCAGGAAAACTTTGATGGACTTCTTCTGGTTGTGCATCGTGGGAGGGGCGGCGAGAAGCACAAAGGCTCCACGCGCGCGAACGCCCCAATGGAGAGATGAGATGCAGATGTTGACTTTTGTATCCTTATTTGAGAAACTTAACAAGCTCAACGGGGTGGCAATAAGAACGTCTATTACATCTACTATAACCTTATTACTTCTTCTTTTTCCCAGAAGGCCGCCTAGCAACTCGAAACACATCGGTCCGCTTGTTGTTCCGCGTGCGTTTCCCCTTGGTCTGCACCCCCCACGGCGTGCAGGACGGCCGGCCGCCCGAGGTCCGCCCCTCCCCCCCCCCGTGCGGGTGGTCGATGGGGTTCATAGCTACTCCTCTGGTGGTCGGTCGGACCCCGAGCCATCTCTTCGCCCCCGCCTTCCCGAGCACTCTATTGCCGTGCTCCCTATTACTGAGCATCCCAACCGTCGCATAGCACTTCAACAGAATCAACCTTTGTTCACCGGACGGAAGCTTAACTGTGGCGTAGCCGTCTTCGCCTTTTTTTACGAGAGTCGCGGTGGCGCCGGCGGCGCGTACTAACCTGCCTCCCTGCCCAGGTAACAACTCAATGTTGTGGATCAACGTTCCCGCGGGCATCGCGGACAAGGGCATGGCGTTTCCCGGTCGGATGTCGATATCCTCATCGCCAGCGGAAATCACGTCGCCGCCTTTCATGCCGTCCGTCGCGAGGACGTACTTGGTGGTGATTTTTTTGTCTTCTGTTTGTCCCTCATCGCTCTCGAAGTAATCCACCAGCGCGATCCGGGTCGTCCGATTCGGGTCATATTCAATTCGCCTGACAACCCCAGAAACCCCCCGGACCATCCTTTGAAAGTCAATCATCCGGTACTTGCGTTTATGGCCCCCTCCCCGGTGCCACACCGTGATCCTGCCGTGGTTGTTCCGTCCGCCGCTTTTGGTCAACCCCTTCGTCAGCGCTTTGAACGGCTTTCCTTTCCACAGATGGTCGCGGCGCGTCGTGATCCGGCCGCGCTGACCGGGAGAGGTGGGTTTGTACACCTGTTGGGTCAGGGTTTAGGGTTACGGTTTGGGGTATAGGGTTAATAAGGTTAGGGTTAGGGTTTAGGGTATAAGGGTAGTAAGGTGAGTGTGCCGGTCGGGATTGATTGCTGTTTTCGGGACGATGGCTTTTGTGAGTTTTTGGCCTTTGACTCCACCAACCCTAAAAACGAAATGGGCGAACGGTCGTGCGGTCGTTACGTCCCAACCAATCAATTCCACCTCTTCGTACCTTCATGGTCTTCACCGCTTCTTTCGCGTACCCCCTGGTGTGGTTTGTTGCCCACGCGCCCGCAACCCTTAACGGCAAGCCACTCCCGCTCCCCGTCGGACGCAAACCCGACACGGCGAAACCTGCAAAGCCCCGAGCGGTGACCGCCGAGGCGGCGATGCCATACCGGACAAGCGATCCGCCGGAAACACCGGGCAGCACGTGTCGTGTGGCCATCGCCGTGCGTGTCACCGACCCGAGGGGGGAGCGAGTGGATCCTGTCAAAGAGATCGGTGCGACACTGGTAGCGGATGAGGTCGCGGTGCGATGTTGCAGCCGGACGCTCTGGCCAAAGCCCGATGCGATAGACTCCGCTCGCTTCTCGACTCCGCTCCCCGCCACATCCACAACCCGCCCCATCACCCGCCGCATGAGCCTCATCGCAGCTCGCGAACACAACCGCGGCGACGACCTATCGGCGCGCGTAACGTTGTGGCCTCGATCGGCAGTCGGGGTCGAGACCACAACGACCTGAAAAAGCTAGTTAAAGTCCGCCGTCCCAGACGCTCAGACGCAACCGAGTGCTATTTTCGGTGTGCCAACCTCGAGACGGCTCATACTTGTCCGCGCGACATGGGTTTGGCGGATGAGGCGGCTGCGGCGGTTGAGCAACAGCTGCGGAGCTTTGGTTTACGATTAGACGCGTTTAGGTGCCCTCAGGAGCTACAGGGTACATGGAGGGTGGACAAAGCCTCGAGCGCCTCGCTTTGCCCATTTGTTGTCGGGCTTGGTGTGCCCAAATTTGTGTGCCCAGCGATAGGCGTGTTGGAGCGAACCACCGTGCTGACAATCAAATGCGTGTCCGATACAAACGACCAAAACACCTCGATTCGCATCACGGACAAAACAGCGCTGTCATCGAAGAACGTAACGCAGGTCACGTTGGACGGCGTGGAGACTCGCAAGAAGAGCAAAACAGGGAGGAAGGAGTTTTACTTGTCAGGCAATTTGAAAGAAGAACAAGGACAAAAAACATCCATCGTCACGTGTCGGTTGTTCCAGCGCGGCGACGGCTGGCAGACGCGGCAGGAACGAAAGTTAATAAATCCTGATACGCTACGTGAGCGGAACGTGCTGTGTCGTCCTGGAGAGGAAGACATAGCGGTGGACAGGTTCTTCAAGAGAGTAGTTGACGGGAAGGGCGGCGGGGCATGACGAAAAAATATAATCTGAAACACTTTTTCACGTCATCAATCTAGTTAATCTCTCTCCAGCAGCAGCACGGCTTCGCAGTGTGGCGTGTGCGGAAACAGGTCCACGGCGATTGCTTTGACTGGGCGGAATGGGGCACCCCCTGAGTCACCGGTAGGGCCCTGAGGCGTGCACAACTCAGCGCAGTTCAGCGCCATGCTTTCGGGGTTGCACGAGACGTATACCAACTTTTTCAGTCGCTGTTCAGATCTCAGCGCGGTCAACACGTTTCGGTGCAGACCCGCGCGCGGCGGGTCAACAATCGCCACGACGTCGTCGTATTCGTACGTCAAGGTATCAGTAGTTGGTGCAAGTGCTGCGGCAGCTGATGTGGCTGCTGCAGATGAAGCTGCAGCACTAGCTACCGCTGCCGCCATCATCTCAGCCTCTTCCTCTTCCCCTCCGGATTCCTCCGGGTTTGTTTCGCGTTGGGTTGTTTCCATCGGTTGTATCACTTCCACAACCGCCGGCGGCTTGATCATTGAAGCGTACCTCTTGAGGATTTCAGGCAACACTTTCTCCGCCCGTCCCGCAACCCACTCGCAGTTGGTCACTGAGTTCAGTGTTGCGTTCTTACCCGCGTCCTCAATCGCGGACTCCACGATATCCACTCCCACGACCTTCCCCACCTTCGAGGCTAGAGTTAGTCCGATCGTCCCAGTGCCGCAGCAAATATCAAACAAAAGCGACTTGCCGTTTGGACTGGCCCACTCCCCCGCTAATTTATAAAGCGCCTCAGCCGCGGTGGTGTTGACCTGGAAGAACGCATTCGCGCTTAGCGTGAACCGCAACCCGCACATCTCCTCGGTAATGGTACACTCGGACGGAGTAGTGTCAGCGTACGTGGCTAAATCTAAAAGTTTCGCGTCCGCCGCCGCCGCGTTTGCGCACCCTGAATGTAATTGAAGCAACGTTCGGTTCACGGGAAACTTATGTTCTTGTCCGACAGATTTGATTATGTCGGCTAATCGAGCGCAGCTGTCTTTCACCTTTTGAGAATCAAACCCATCGGGGTTCACCTGCACCACGACCATCACCTCGGCGTTTGAATCATGCCGCGGGTACGGCAACCCAACCTCTGAACCGTCATCGGTTTTTGAAGTGGAAGCTTTTAAAATTGTTTCAGTTTCGTGAGCAGAGTTTTCATTTTCTGTCACTTCCCTATCCTTCACCTCTTGTTCGTTCCGTATCCAGTCCGACCACGCCCCTGTGTCCGGCGCCAGTCCCCCTTCTCGCACCACTAACAGCCGCCAGAACCCAGTACCTCGTCTTTTATCCCACACAGGCAGGCCGCCGGCCAAAACGTCGTCGCGCAAAAAAGCCTGCGTCGCCGCCGACAGGTGTTTCGCGATCGCCGAAATGTGTCTGCACATCTCGCCGCTCGCCACTGCGGTGACGCCCTCTTTGAACAACCCAACGTTGAACCCCACCGTGGCCTTGCCGTCTGCGTCAGGCCCGATCGTGAACTCGCTTTTGTTGCGGTACCCTTCTAGGACGGGCGAGCGGACGATTCCCAACACGGGCGCCGCGCACTTACCTCTTTTATTCGCGTCGCCGATCCATGACGGCCATCGCCACGTCCCGCCGTGCCCGCTTTTCTTTGCCCGCTTGCAGTTCTTAGCCGTGGCTCTGGTGAGGTTCCGCAGTGCTTCCTCCACCTTGGCTTGCTTCAGAACTAGTTGTTGTGCATATGGTGTGCTCCAGAGCGGGCACACCGCGTCCCGCACGTCCCTTCTCGCCCCGCGGTCCGCCGCCGCAACGATCAGCTCCTCGCGCGTCTTGCCAGAATTATTATTATTGTTGTTGTCGCGACTGTTATCGCCCGGCTTTTTGTTCACCGCGTCGTGCACTGTTACCGGTCGTCCGCCTAAAATACACCCATCCAGGGTTTTCGTAGCGTGCAGCCTGTCATCCAGGTACCCGAACGTAATGAACCCGTATGGCCAGTTCTTCTTCTTCTTGCACGATGACCGGGCTACCACCAACGTGTCCAGCCATTTGCGGAAATCACGCTCGTCCCAGGTTTTCGGTAAGCCTCGGATCATACAAGTGCCTCCGCCCGCGCCGGATGGAGCGGATGCGGATGGGGCGCCTGATGGAGCAGGTGGAGTAGGCGTTGCCGTTGGGTCGGTGGTTGCAGGGGGTACGGGTGGTGCGCTTTCAGGTGCTGTGGGTGGCACATCGTTCACGAGATTCGGATTCTCCGTCGCTGGCGCAGAAGCGGCGGCGGCGGGCAAATCTGTCCCCGCATCTACGCGGGGCCGTTGCACACTCTCCGCGTTCTCCGCCTCCGTTTCAGCAGGGCGCTTCCCCCCGCGTAGAGGTGATCGTCGCGTGCCCATCATCGAGCGGAGAGGCGACAAGTGTGTGTGTCCCCTCAACGCGAGGAAGGTTGTGTCATGTTTGGGGTAGAAGCGCTTCGTGTCGAGTGCCGCTTTTCGGGTGGCTCGACTCCTTGCAAAAATCAGCACCCGAAACTCGTGAGTCACGACGTCTCCTCCAAGACTGCTTCCCCTGTGATGGGTCGGTTCACAGTGTGCTGCGCCCGCCACGTCAACCGGTTCCCACAACCACAACACCACACACACTATTAACATGGAAGCGGAAAGTCCGATGTTGAAGGTACGTAAAGGTGTAACACGACGTTCTTCTCTTCTTTAGAGCCAAAGCCACGATATCCCCAAAACTCACCTAAACTCCCTCGCCGCAGGTGCCTTACGACCGACTGAAATCGCTGGTCAAGCAACGCACGAGCCACGTTTTCCAAACGGTCACGGAAGCGCACGACATCCTGACACGTGACGTGGGGAGCGTGGAAGGGGATACGCAAGGTATCGTGGACACGCTTCTTGAAGTTGAAGAGCGACTCGTCGAGTTGAAACAAAGTCTGGAGGTGGACTTTTTTCCGACTGAGCTCAAACTTCTCGAAACCGTAACAAAACGCGTCACGCACCTTCGAAACATTCCAACTGGGAGGGACGAACACGACCCTGTTGTAGTGCAACAGCAAAGAAAGTGGGACAACACGCGGTTGGACCGGATGATCGTTGACTACACTATTCGCGCGGGCGACGTTGCGCTGGCCGAGCAAATAGCAAAAGAAACGGGAACTGAGGAACTGGTGGATATCGATGCGGGCGACGGCCTGGACGCATCCATCGCGTTACGCGAAGGAAGTAGCTACGGCCTCGCGATCATGTGGCTCGGTACCGTGATTGATTCCTGGAGCTCCTCATGTGATGACGCGAAGCTGATAAAAGGAGCAACGCTTATGTACCGACTGTGCTTCGTGCAGTGCTTGGAGTACCTCTTTACGAATCAAAAAAATCTAGCCGCCGAGTTCGCACGGGAAATTTTGATGCCGAGAATGGCAAATGTGAGCCCTGATTCACTTATATTCACTTGTGACTTGACGTCAAATACACCAGCGTTTGATCTTCGAAACCTGCTTCGTTTATTCACGATGTCCGGGGACTTGTCGGGTGAGAGAAAGTGTTTTCCACGAGCCGACCGCGACGCGCTTACAAATTTGTTCGACGAAGTGCGGTTATCGGAACAAGGCCAACCGAAAGAATCAAGGCTAGTGGCGTGCCTTCGAGCAGGCCTGACGTCATTGAAAACAGCTTCTTCTGCAAAAGAAAATGAAGCGAAAACAAAAACCGAACTCACGTCCCTTACTCGCGATGACCCGCTATCCAACCCAACGTTCAAGCGACTCGCCATGACGCTCCCGCACACGAAGCGCCAAACCACCCGGCTAGTATGCAGAGTCACCGGCCAGGTGATGGACGAAGACAACCCACCGATGTTGTTACCGAACGGGTACGTGTACAGCAAGAAGGGGGTTGATTTTCTTTTAAAGAAAGGACAGGTGTTGTACTGTCCCAGAACGGGCGACGGACCCTTCGAGAAACAAGAAGTCAAAAAAGCGTTCGTTGCGTGAAAGTGTGAAATCAAAGTGTCTACGCGTTGTGTCAACGAAGTATTAGCTAATACTCCACTCTACTACTATCTACTATAATATACTCTTACAGCTACTCTACTACACTATCTCTCCTGCACCCGCGTCGGCGAGAGCTTTGTGTAGTCGTGCCCAGACTAAATACTGTTTGTCGTGCACAGCCGCAGCGCTTGCGTCTGGGTGATAAATATTTTCAGCCCGGCCGTCAGAAACGTCATGGTTTGGAAAGTACCCGCGCGGCGCTTTGTTTTGACTCCCCCACAACTTCAAAAACACAAACGCCCCCGCGGCGCACCCCCTGGCAGCGATCAAAGAGGCGTCGCTGATTGGCGAAAGTGAGCATTTTGTGCAATCGGCGATGATCTGTGTCCACACCTTCGAGTTTGCGCCGCCGCCGAGAAACGGAACCGGTGTGTTTTTATTTTTTTCGACATCAAGCGCGTCGAACAACGTCCGGTAGTTATACGCGACGCCTTCCAGGGTTGCCCGGGTTAACGTATTTTTGTTTGTTTTTGGTGACAAATTCACAAAGCACCCCCTAGCAGTCGGATCGGTGAACGGCGAGCGCTCGCCGTTCAAGTGCGGGAGGTACAAAACACCGTCGCTTCCCGGCAGCGCTTGACTCGCGAGTGCATCAAAATCCTTCGCTGAATTTTTAGTTGCGTCCAACAACAACCGCCGCGCCCACTCCACGTTCCCGCCCGCGGTGACCATCGATGCGGCGACGATGCGTAGAGAGGGATCGGGGTGGAGGAGCGTGAACGTAGTGGGGGCCTGTTTTTCTTGAGCACTGCCGGCGGAACTGTCGGCTAAACTGTCGACGTCAACGCACCGCGCAACCCACCCGCTGGTGCCCAGATACAAATACGACGAGCTTGATGTTTTGTTTTGTGTTTTTTTGTCGCCGTTCTCATTCTGCCCATTCCCTACACCAACCGCCCCAATCGTGGTGCTCGCAAGATCCCCGATGCCATGGAAAACAGGGACGTTTGTCAACGATTTAGGGAGGTTTAGCTTGTGTATAGTGTTGCTCGATATTTTACCTACTGGACCTGGCGCTACCCCTTCTATCAACGGCGGAAGCAAACTCGAATTTATTCCGTCTATTTCGTCAATAGCGTCGTGTGCCCATGTAGTCTCCTGTTGATATATATCTGGACCCAACAGCCCCGTGGTCGACGCGGTTGTGACGTCACACGCCACAGAGTCCCTGTCACTGCCACACAACACGTACGCCAAGAAGCTGTGCGCACCGAGTAGTACGTGTTCGGCTTTGTCGAGCGTCGTAGCGTCGTTTTTTGCCAGCCACAAGAGCTTGCATAAGCAAGCCGCCGCGCCCTTGAAGTTAGACAGCTTTGAGCCTACAGAGTCGCAGTTTTCCGTAAGTTGAACACGAATCTCCTCGGCTTCGGAAACAGCCCGTACGTCTGAGTACAGTAAACAGGGTCTTAGGCTATGTCCACCTTTCACCAGCACCACGTTCTGCATCTGGCCGCTCAGCGCGACGGCGGCGGGCGACGCGTC
>MDSY01015717.1_pt1 | contig 34967 bp, 54 predicted proteins | sample 811131 | NCBI WGS metagenome assembly MDSY01 (sample SAMN05326643, study PRJNA326480) | marine metagenome | isolation source: seawater | place: Atlantic Ocean: South West | collected 2010 | reverse complement strand
GCCTGATGGTTTAACGAGTCATCATTGGCTATAACTAAAAAACCAAAATCTTGTACGTCTAAATGATTGCTGATAAATTCCTGCAAAGTTTCGTCATCTGTTATTTTCACCACTTTCTCCTTTTAGTAGCTTGGTGGTGCTCTGGTAATACCACAAATGTACGAGAGGATAGTTTCGTGCCCGACCGTCTTCAAACACTACTAAAAGCGTATTACCCTCTTGAGCAAAAGACTCGACGTTCTCTAGCGTCAACTTAGACAGACTATCTTTCGGACTTAGAATTAGTATCATAACTTTCTCCTGTTGTTGCCGCTCTGGCTCGGCGTTTTTTGTTTTCTAACTGGCTAGATGCTTCTAATTTTTTAAAGGTTTCGCGCCAGCTTGGAAGTAAAGCTGCCTTCATTAAATTAAGGGTAGCAGACCCGTCACTATTGTTTATATCGTAAGCGGCCATGAATTCTTGTGGTTTATTAGTATTACTCATGACTTTTCTCCTTTTTTGACTTCAAGTATTTTGCTATCTTCAAGACTCTCGTAATCCGCGTCATCTAAAAGCTCAGTCGCTTTTTTTAGCGCATCTTTCTCATTATCGGCTTCAACCTCAACAACATCAAAAACATAAAAATCAACAACATCAAAATACCTATATGTAAGTTTTACCTTATAAATGCTCATTACTTTTATGCTCTCCCTTCTGTAACATTAGTTCCACTTTATAAATAGCCGCTTCTAGCTCGGTCTCAGCCGGACAGATCCATCCATCTAAATGCTGATGGGATTTTTTGTGGTGTAGGTTTCCACACTTTGCATGAGACTTTGCCGCGTCAATAACCTGTTTGATTAGATAGCTACGCTCTTTGTGGTTCATTCATGCTCTCCCTGCCTAGTCAATTTGATACCAAATATTCCAGTTCATAAGTCATATCAAAAATATCGGGTTTGCAGGAATAAAATTCCCCTTGAACACCCTTAATGATGTAATCGCCCTCAGTAGCAACGTGACAGACTCTAGCGTCAAAGCCGTCTTCTAAAGTAACTATCTCAAGCTCACCTTTCGCTCCAACTCGCGGCAACGATTCTGTGCCACAAGAATTGCCTAGCCATACTTTTAATATATCACAGGCGGGATAGATATATAGCATCGCCTCGATTGTTACTGGTTTTTTTCGATATTTAACTATCATAAGGAACACCGCCGACAAGAACAACACCACCGCTAACAGCATAAGAATTACTGACAACATCTTCAACAACACCGTAAACCTTGCGAACATTGCCGCTAACAGTATCAACACTACCGACAACATCTTCAACATCACCGCCAACCTTGCGAACATTACCGCGAACATCACCCCCCCAGCCGAATACAAGATCAACATTACCGGCGACAATATCAACATCACCGCGAACAACATCAACATTACCGTCAACAACACCAACATTACCGTCAACACTACCAACATTACCGCCGACAAGAACAGCATTACCGTCAACAGTATTAACATCACATAGCACATGCAGTTGAGTCTTTCCAGAACCATCGGTAGTAAACCTGAGATTTTTCTTAGCAAAATCTAATATTTCTATATCCGTAAATTGTTTCTCGTTTTTTAGCTGTTCTAAGTTTGTCATTTTGTATCTCTCTTTTCAATTGGATCTCTTAATGTCACAAGTCCATCGCCAGAATTTCTGAAGACTATCAAAAAATATCTCTATATTGTATGCATAATAGTAAGCATGGGACACGGCCAGTGATACATCAACCTCAGTAGGTTTATCATATTGACAACCTTCTGCGTACATCATGTAAGATTGGTCAAATATTTCAAAATCTTCTCTTTTTATCGTCATATCACTCTCCCTGTCAAGCTTTTAAAGACCCCATAAAATCTCGTCACGTTTCTTTTCCAAAACTTTAAGTGTGCGCATGTCAGTGGCATAATCGAGCGTCCGCTTCTGGAATGTTTCGAGCTTTGACGCAAGCATACTATCGGACCAATCAGCTACGCCTGAATCCTGAAACTGACATATGATTTCGTCTAACTCTCTTTTCGTAATACGTGAGTTATCATTCGCTAGTGCCAGTTCTGTATTAAAGTCACCCATCACCTTAGCACTACGGAATTTAGTAACGGCTTCTGCGTTAGTTAGTTGTCGTTTCATAATCTTATCTCTCTAATCAATGAAGTACTATTATACAACACACTGGGAGATATTGTCAAGCTTTTTTTGAATTTCTTTTGTCCCATTCCTTTTTTGATCCTGGATATGTCCATGCCCAACAAGCGACAAGAAACATAAAACCACCACTCCAGAGTACAGCTTTTAAACTCTCAGTAGTGAGCCAGAGAATGATTACACTCGAAGACATGACAATGACCATCGAGTATTTCATGGGTGTGGGAAATATTTTATATTCCATCCAGTTTGTGAGAAAGGGACCGAACCACCTGTGATTGTATAGCCAGTCGTGCATTTTCTTCGAAGACTTACTGAAGCAATATGCAGAGAATACTAGGAAGCAAGAGAATGGAATACCAGGAGTGATAAAGCCGATATAGGCTAGTACTAGACTAGCCATTCCTGTGATATACCATAGAGCTTTTTTAATAGGGGAACTGGACACGTTTAAATTTATCGACATAACTTTCTTCTAATCCTAATGATATCATTACATTCTTTGAGTTAGTATTCTGAAGCTGATTATAACAATACTTCGATAAGGCATTTCGATAGGTCATGCAATTTTGCATTTCATCTCTACTTGACAACTCACTTATCCAAGACGTTAGATTGGCTAATCCTATTCTTGTTAGATTGTCTATGTCATCTTCATTCTTAGTGACACCTTGAACGAGCATACTGTCAGAGAAGATTTCTTTTGCCCAAGGAGGCAACTCTCTAGTCCTTTCCGGAACATACTCTTTCACGTTCTCGCGAAAATCCTGTTCTGCTTGACTCTTAACTCCAACAGGTGATACATCATGAAAACAACCAGTGACCTTGTTCTTTCCACAAATAATATCAAAGCCGAATATAGGCATAGGATAATCACCGTCAGCGAAACATGCGAAGTGCATCATCCACATACCGCGCTTCTCTCGCATATCAATAATAGAGATATGACCTAAATCCAACTTCTCGCTCTGAAACATAACATTTTTATGAATGCCATTCTCAACAACGGTGTTATCGTAAGTCGCTGTAAACTCGTCACAATCACCTAAGCCGTCATGAATGATGGTCTCAAGTGAATGTGAAAATTCGTGCAGTTTGTTCCAAAGTACGCTCATTGGTTATCCAAAGCCTCAAAAATGTTTATATGGTATTGAAAAGCTTCATTAACAATATCAGCGTTTACGTCTAAGCTACGAATGTATCTTATCAATTCATTTCGGCTCTCGAAGTTATAAATGTTACCTTCAGTGGTGTATCCTAGCTTCGCCGCAATACCACCACCGAACATTAAACCCATATAGTTTAGATATATGTTCGCGATCTCATAGTCTTTTGTATAAAGTTTTGTTACTGGATCACGGCATCTGCCCATGAAGCGGCTATATTCGCATATCTCAAGCATGAGTGTAGCATCAAAATTATTGTTTTCGAGAGGTTGGTCACCTCGTAACATTTCATCAATATCGGCATCTATCTTGGTCGTTCGAGCCAGTCCATTCAAAATGTCATAGCTCCAACGATATTCCATATCAGAGAAAATGTGTCGCTGTACTTTAAGATAATTGAAGTATTCCTGCCTCGACAATTTACCGGTCATCAGTTTTATAGCAAAGGGTGTTTCCTCTACCTTATCATGCATCGCCTTTGTCGCGTCTCGTATATTCATATAACTCTACTTTCCTCCATAATTATTAATTAATTTCATTCCGTAATTATTGATACCCTTCGGTACTACAAGACCATCAACTTTCCTTAGCGTATTCTTCTTGAAAGAATCATAGTTGACATGGTGATGCCAACGATCATATCTCCATACCATTGTAGCTACATCTGGGTGCATGTCAACCAACATCTGCGACTTTGCTACAGTACCTGCGGCATTGTATTTACCTTCGAATTTAACAAGCTCACCAGATTGAATAGCAACACCATTTTCATCTAGCCCAGTTTCTTTATGATAAAACTCAGCAGTATTACCACCCTTCAAAGCTTGCGTAGGCATTTTACCTTGAAGGAACGCATTGAACTGGATCGTACAGTCACCATCTTTCATCACTCGAAGACTAAGATCAGTATCTTCGTTGTAACGACCACGCCATCTGTGTTTACAATCATTCTCAATAAGCAGACATGAATAGATTCGGGTGTTCTTTACATAAGCAGGATACGATTGATTAGAGGCGCAGAAGAATCTATATTGTGGACCTGCAATCTTTACGTTAGTGTAGCGATCAACAAAATCTTCCATAGGTCTAAAGAATGCAGAACTCTCTATTCGTATTCTTTGGTTATTATGTAGACGATAAAAGTCAGCGATATTATCGTCCAGAACCCAATGGCGTTTAGCACCCAAAGTAATAGAATGATCCCAACACCAATTCCTAGCGCGACCCGGACCATCTCCGTGGTTGCTAAAGGGAAGTAATAGAAGAGTAACAAAATCGCGAGTACCAAATTTATCAAGTGCTTTCTCATAATCATCCCAATCTTGAGGTTCTATTGATATGTAGTGAGGTATCTTCATTCTCGCTAATGAGTTTGAAGATACCATCGAATCTGATCTACCCTTCGAAATAATGTATATCGGGTAACGTGCATCAGTCATTAAAGAACTCCATTAAGTTAGATGTATCCCGAGGTTGGTATACTCTTTTCCAATATTTGACGTTTTTCATCTTTCCATCCTTTTCGAAAATTTTCATGCAGTGGGGATACTTGCTTTGAATGAATCTCATAGCGTCATAATGCTCTTCACCTTGAAAGTAGTTGACCGGCTTTTCGTCACCATCTTTATACATTTCTGACCAGACTATTCTAGATTCCGCAAGTTTTTTATCAGTCATGCTTTTGTTATCATACAGCCACTCGGTAGACTGCCTAGTATTTATTCCTCTAGATAGTACCTCAAAGAGAAACAGGAGATCCTCTGCTACTCTCAATGAGCATATGTCCAGATCATCGATAATCTCTGAAAGCATTCTACCATCATAAAATACATAAGAGAACACGCCTTTCGTATCCTGATAAACATTGGTCGCAGGTGGACTCAAACTATCAGAAAGACCAACAACTCCTATAGGCTCTTCGTCGAGCCATTTATCCACAGTTTCATACATATCAAGTATTTCTTCTGAGGTCGCATCTTGTTTAGACTTTTCCATGTTAGACTGACCAGTCCAATACTTAGCGTTTCTTCTTCGAATTTTTATATCATCGTCGGCTACACAATACTTAATTGCTCCTGCATGTTTATGAATGAACAATCTAGTCTGTGCTAACTGTGTCCAAGTACCTACTATGCTTTCGGGTATTTCTAGGTACTCACAATCATATTCATACAGGTGTCGCTCACCAGACTCAACAACCATCACAACTCGTTTCTGCAAATCTCTAGGAAGATTCTCGAACGTAATTTGATTGTCGCATCTTCGAACAGTCGGTATGTATATTCTTTCGATCATTTAATCTTCAACCCATCGCAGTAGCGAATTTGCGCTTCGATCTAATCTAGGATACCATGTACTCTTTGTCTTCTTAGTCAGAGGTTGCCCTATCAACTTAGCGAACTCCTCGTAGTCTTCTTGGTTGCGAAAGTGCATTGATATAGTCTTATATGTAGGATTATCTTCCTGTACAAATTCGGGCATACCGACCCATTCTTTCTTCCATTCTTTCTTAGGATCTTCCATGCCAGCAAATTCTGCGAGACTGGCAGGCTCATTATCTACGGGTACTTCTGTCTGACCCACGAAATTCTCATACTCGGCTGATTCAGAAACTTCTTTGTTCGGCATCTTTCTTCTCTCTATATTTGGCTATTGTTTTAATTAACTCTGGCGCATGTACATCACGGTGTTCAATAAAGACTTGAGGTGCTTCGTTGTCTACAGCGATAATAGTAACCAGTTGCGTGATAGGTAACTTAGTACGTTCTTCCCAAGCAATTGCATAGAAGGCTTCTTGCTGAAAATAATTCAAAACATACTTACGGAGCTTTGTGCGCGTAGATGTTTTGAAATCGATGATCGACAACTTGCCGTCAAACTCAGCCACGCAGTCAACACGACCCGCTATGCCTAAATGATCAGAATACAAAGGTACTTCTTGCGCGTAAACTTTACCTATACGACTATCTAGGATATCCTTAACATCAAGAAAATTAGCAACGATATTAGGCATATACTTTTTAGCGTAGTCTTCTTTGTTGTTAATATAGTCTTCGATGATTTCGTGGACGAGTGTACCACGCGTTGAGGCTCTAAATGAAATCTTATCAGCCTCTTCGTTACCAACACGAGCGCGCCATTTAGCGATAGAGTCGCCAGAATTAACACTCAGTACAGTTGTTATTGAAGGGTATTTCTCACCGTCTGGTGTTTTGTATGTACGACCTGTAGGAAGAGTTTCGCATTCGAGGTCGCCATAGTCCAATTTAAAATCTGTAACATGTTCAAATTTATCCTGAATTTTTGCGATAGCTACCAAAGCTTCGCCCATCGTGTCGAGCTTGTCTTCAATCATAATATATTTCCATAGTTTATTAGCATATAGCCATTATAACACAAACGCGAGAAAAACGCAATAGTTTATTTCGTGCCTTTGATCGAAACACCGGGTTCGATAGCTTGTTGATCCATACCGCGACCATCAGATATATCACTTTTGTCCTCTCTTTGTTGTGGGTTGCTAAGTGCATCATTATACACCTTTACCTCTACATTGTCAAGCAAAGGGATCTTCAAGCCGTCATGGTTGTGGTGTAGAATAAACTTAGTGTTAGGAAACTCTCGCATGATATCACGCCAAACAGGTCTCCAGTTGTTTAGCAATCTATAGTTGTTTTGCTGTGTTCTATCGCTCGATAAAACTAGATCGGTTACGCTTCTCATATTGAAATCGAATATGGTATCGAATCCATACATGTTAATCTCTTCAGCACCTTTACTCGCGGCATAGTGAACTGCCATGTGACCGCAATTAAAGTTGGTTGCGTTGCCTGCATATTTAGGCACGTGAGTATAGAACTCTTTAATGTTTGTTGCATACTTCATGTGAAAGTCAGATCGTTGATACATCCATTCGCGAGGACGAGTGCCTAGAATCCACATATATTGATCAAGTCTAACAGAACCTTCTGTGAGTGCCATCATCATTTTAAAATCGACCATACATGTGCCGTAAACGTCATCTGGCGGCATTTCGAATGGAGGCATATTACAGAGAAGTTTTGTTCCTACTCGATTTTCCTCAAGATAGTAACTCGCTTTATCACCATTGCCTAAAACATGGAATACTTTCTTACTCATTATACATTATCTTCCTAATTTGATCATTACCTTTAGCACCAGTCCAATGCATCGCTAGTTTGTTAGCATTGTCTTGCCCGTCTATCAGTTGTATACGTAACCAATTATATATGTTTGGAATATCATCGATAAATGAGAGGCGTGATAGTGGGTCATTTCCTATCATGTCATGAAGTATTTCTTGATCACCCATACCAAGAGCCGCTTCTCTTTCGTTTTTCTGACATTCAATAGCCCATTTTCGAAGTATCTCAGGCTTACCCTTTATCGCAACAACACCAGAGTTATGCCAAGTTTCTTTTCTTCGTAATGACCACGGATGATCTTGAACCATACCCAACTTGTTATGACCAACATGATTCCACACGCCTGATAGATCACCAAGAACATGAATGTCAGTATCAAGCCAACACAATTCTGTCACTCGATAGTTAAGCATAGCCGCAGGCTTTAAGAACCAACCGTTTGTTCGCTGTTTCTCCATTGGAATGTAATCAGAAAATTCACTCACCTGCATTATCCATGCACGAGTAGCATCACTAACACCGAAATCAGCGAAAACTATGGGGGTGTCGTTATGCTTTAGATAGTGCTTTAAGAACCAAGGAAGCATCCACTCCGTATTAGCATCGCATCCTGTTATAAAACATCTATCAAAATTCGATGATTTCATATGCTTCTCCATAATTATGCTTTGCAGTACAACCATCAACTTTCTGTATAGTCGTGAACGTATCTTTAGCCTCTACAGGATGAGGATAGAACTCCTCGAGCCATGGGAAGAAGGATAAGTTTAGAAAAAGGTCAGTTGGTTGTGCATATTCATATGCCATCTCTACTAACGACTCAGCCGCACGAGGCTTTAATCTATATGCATGTGCGCCAGGAAAATACCGCTTAGTTGTTAGAGGATTAACACCAAGAATTCTACATTGGTTTTGTGAACCGTAACTTGGTGCGCCTAGATTAATACATCCTTGATAATTTATATGTCGAGGAATAGGCACTACTGCTACAGCATCATGTTCGAAAATCTGATACTCTTCACCATCTCGTACACACATTTGCCAGAGTGTCCAGTGAGAAAGAAAAGCGGCTATGCAGTTATCAATGTAAGAACCTTTTTCTTTAAACCAGCCAACAGGAATATTATTGTTAGCAAGAATTTGCTTTGGATTGTTTGATGGTACAATCGCATCGAACATTTGAATGTCATACTCAGGAGCAGAGGCTATCATGCGCTCTGCGGCTTTAACTGATTCCGGTAATTCCTTTATCGTGATTACATATGATTTCATAACACCGTAGTCGAAACTATTCCTTGTTGAATTTTTGTTACATAAGGATGCAATTGACCTAGTTTACCACCCATTAGCTGTCTACACATTATCGCATCGTTGGGCCAAGCACCATATTCCGATACATTTAAGATCAATCTTCTTGCACCCTTTGGATTTATATAGTACGCAGAGTTACCCGCAATTCCTTGAGGCACATTTATATCGTCTATTCTTGGTGCAGGTCCGACACCGTTATACTTTTTGGATGCATTGTGATACATATCGGATCTTCGTGTCGCGCCTCGAGGATCATTTAGTCCAATGACATCATACCTCGAAAGTTGCAAAACGTCAAGTTGGAGCTTTCTCGTGAATATAGCATCATGTTCGAAGATTAGCATAGCCTGCTGTGTATCAAAACATTTGCACCATAGTTCGTAGTGAGATAGAAAACAAGCTATTCTTTTCTCTAATACCTCTGATTGATACGGAGATTTAAGTAATCCTGTATCGTAGCATAGATGACTACCCTGACCCATATCCGGATAATTCCATCCAATAGTATGTTTAGCCATTATAGCGTACACATCATCTTTTGGTGTGATAGCTGAAAACTTGCGGAGAGTGAACGTGTTTCCGAAAGTCTGGGAAGAACTCGAAACTAATCTTGAGTAGGCACTCTCCGACGGCTCATGTCCATCTATCGTAATTACATATCCTTCAATTCCAGTCATTGTATTGCCTTATAATATATGTGATAAATTTGGATTCACGCTTTGGTAACGAAACGGGCTAGGACTTAAATGCTGAAGTCTCAGTGTACCAGAATTAATAATAAAGTCGGATTGCTCTATGCCTTTTTTAGCGGCTTGTAATAACTTCTTCGCACCTTTAGGCGATAGCGCATAGGCTGCGGTGCCCGGAGTCATGATCTCACCTTTATACTTTGTGGGCTTATAGTATCGTAAAGGATAATTGCTCGGAAAATCATGAACCCCTCTTTTACTGTATAAGTTATAGCTATCATATGGTGCCTTCGCTAATGCGGTAGGTGCTTTGAATGCATAGTCATATGATAGCATACAGAACTCGTCAAAGTCAAAGTCGGGCAGACGCGATACAGCTATCGTATCATGCTCAAGAAATATCATAGGTTCATCAGCTTCAATGACTCTTTGCGCGAATTTGAGATTGTTAAACAAACAACTCTTTTTGACAACATATTTCCTATCTTGACCAGTAATATAGAAGTCGTACAATCTTCCTAGTATAAGATTAGGAAAGGGAAAATCACTCGCGATAATCGTATCGGGGGTGACACCCTTTATAGATTCATAATCATATCTGTGGTGTTTAAGACTATTCTCAGTTAATTTTCGACATTTTTCAGATAGAGGATGACCTGCGACATATATTATATTACATTTCATCGTGTGCCATATACCAACTTACAAGAACTAAGCGTGATCCTCTTTCAACTTGGCACACACCGTGAGTGACTTTGTTATCGTATATGACTGATTCGCCAACTTTCATCTTAGCTATAACAGGTATCTTACTTTGACCAATCGGTGCATTAACCATCTTTCCACGTTTCGCATACTTATTTTTCGGTCTAGCTGATTTCATGTAACGATCAATGACTAAAGTTTCGCCCCCGACTAGATCAGTATCCTCGATCAAAGTAACTACTGTTAGTTTAACCACACCATCATCGTCGGTGTGTAGACTAGTGAATCCTTCTTCGCCATACTTGACGAAATAATGTGACATAGGTTTAAGATCAACATGTCTATCTATCTTTCGAAGAATCGGATGGCTATAGTCATCGATCAATCGCTTATCGACATCAAACAAGTTGTAATCTTGGTGCGCGAGTCGAGGTGTTAATTTATTGAAATTATCTTTTAATATATCAACTTCGTGCGGGGTAATGATTCGCTCTACTCTAAATGAATTATGAGTTGTCATACGCATCAACCAATTCCATACTAAAGTCCGGAAGAACTAGTTTACCATGAGACACACCAAAAATTAACATTCGCATTTCATCCCACTTAATAGGGGTCAATTTAGAAGAAATTAGAATCGTTGTACGGTCGACTCCAATTACTGGCATTTCGTATTTAATCAATCTAGGGCTCATAACATAAAGTTCTTTTAGTCTATTGTATAGATCATACGATATAGTTTTGGGAGTCTCCCCGGTTCGATTTTTCCACATCATCTTATATAAACTAATAAGATCGAATTCGTTCTGTTCATAAGAATTCTTAACAGCTTCATACTTAAACGTCAACTGGCGATGTTCAGCGAATAGTGCTTTATGTACCTTTGACGAGTCAACTTCATCTTGTGCCAATCTAGCCAACTGAATCTGGAGTTGTCTATGTTTATGCTCATATCTTGGTGGTACAGGCAACTTATTCATAAATGTTCTAATCATTCTATTGTCATAAAACATATCGTCCATTACATCCTTTATTTTTTTCATAATTTAATCGCTATTCCTGTGAAGACTCCATCGGAGTTATATATTGTGTGAAGGTTTAAGTCGAGAGACATGAAGCCATATTCTTTAAAGAAACTACGCCATTCATCTTTTGTCCATCTAATCTTGTGGGTAGGATCAGCGCGAGAGACAGCGAGAGGATAATCTTCGCCTGAATTGACCACGACAGGCATACGAAATACAATACACTCTGTTTTTAGTTTAGAAAACATATCATGAAGCTCGGAACTAGATAGATGCTCGAACACATCAAGAGAAAATACTACCGAGTGTTGGCTGTCAGTTATCTCTTTGAGTGCGGTAATGCCCTTTCTCTCGCACACTCCTCTCGCATACTCTGAAACATCAACACCGTAAACAGGGTTTTTCTGAACAGATTTTAATCCAGCAGAAAGAAATCCTACGGCACAACCGAAATCGCAGATCAGACCTTCTTTATTAAGACCAAGAGTTTCTAGTTGTTGGACAATTTCATCCGCTGTTCTTAGATAGCGATCACCTCGTTGCATATAATCGCTATAGTTATTTGACGCGTAATAATCTTCACTAAATTCACTCATAATAATATCACCTTTTTTGATTGCTCCACTAATTTCAGTGATCGCAATGCTCCATATAAATCGTCATCTGCTTCTATCGATAACGACAGCCATAACATAAAAACTACGTGTACTATATTGTTCATATTTAAGGAAAGTTCGGGTCTTCCATAGGTTGTGCTACGGTGTGCAGTAGCTTGTTGTTGTTGTAATAAAAACATTTAACGCAAGACTTATCCCAATCATCACCACAGTTACCGCGTATCTCATAAGGATTTCCTGTCTTTGCATATCGCTGATTAGCATTATACCATATATCAACCACGTTGTCAATAGATCCAAGAGAATAATCCATATCATATATGCGATTCTCTAATACGTGACTAGTACAAATATAAATTTGATACTCACCTCCTTGTGGATGAGGTGCTACGTACGGGCGAACAAGACCGACATAACAACCGTCACCGAAAGCTTTGTCTTGGTCCCATATCTCTTTGATAAAAAACTTGTTATGTTTATCTAGTGCTTCAATAACACTACCGAACTTACCTCGTATCTCAGTGTTGTGCGAAGATATTAAGCAATTTCCTGCGATACGACAGAACTTAACTTCAGGATTAGCTTCTATCAAACTCGCTATTCTTTCGATACTTTCTACTGTAGTTCCTAGATAAGCCTTATTAGTTCTTGACAATTCATCGGGTATACCGTTTGTGCTATCGTAGATAATGTAACTGAATCCTAATTTATGTCTAGGGAATGATCCGAAATCATATTGTTCCCAACTCTTACCCTCGTCTATCTTGATCAAGCTAATGCGAAGCCAATTGATAAACGGATATACTTCAGGAGATAAATGTCGTTCTAACTTCGCAGTGTTCGTAATAATACCAATATCGAATCCACACTCTTCACTAGCAAATCTGATCACATCGTTGATATTCTTTTTCTCAGCTTTATCTCGATACAGTAATGGATTACCACCGCCTGTTATCTCTACACTCTTAGCACCTAATGATTTAAAATCAAGTAGAAGCTTCTTAACTTTCTCCCAAGGTATGAAACTCTTCAGAGGTCTAGCCGCGACCGAACAGAATGGGCAATCGCTGTCACACATTTCACACAACGATAGCTGAATCGTGACAGGCTTAAACTTATCTTCGACTTGTATAGAAGCTAAGAGATCGGCATGCTGGAGGAGTTTATCTCCCCAGGTGCTATACTTCTGCGTCTTTTCTTCGTATGACTTAGCCTGCGACTTAGACATTAATTAGTCTCTCAACAACAACATAGTTTTCTGAAAGAGAAGAGTCTGAATTAAATAGCGATTCACCTCTATCAGGCAGTTTATCTTTTAAGAAAAAGTGTATGAAATTACATTCACTGATCTTAGCGTTAGCAGTGTAAAGCCCGTTCCATACATGAGACATGTTAGCGAACGGTACTTTATTCTTCTTGATATAAAAATTTAGTAATGTTTGATCCGTAGACCACTTCCAACAACCTATGCCATCGATGAATCGCTTGAACTCAGGTGCTTCTAGGAACTCTCTTGCACTTCGATTCTTCAGATAATTGCCATTGAACAGCTTACAGTCTAACACAATCATACCCATGTTTGCAAATTCATATCCCAATTTATTAGGCTTAAAATCTGTTTCGTTATGTAATGTGGCATATTGCATCTGACTATAACTGATAATCTTATTTTGATAAGCGGGCACCAGAGGCATCTCGCGCTCGATCACTGCACCAAAAGCACACCCTGGTGTCAAATCGTCGAACACACTCGGAGCATCTTCGCGAATGAATATGTCTGCATCGATAATTGCTATCTGATCAAAGTCATTGATATAGTTAAATGCATTCTCCTTTTCATAGATGGGTAAATATCCACCGTATTTGCCATATGACTCAGGGCTTCTCATTGTATCAAATATGTCAGGTGCGATTCTTAGCTTAGGCGATGTTTGTACAACATGTTCGAATCCATGGCGATCACAATATGCGGCTACGCTTTTAATACACGCATCATAGAGTGTCGATCTTGGACCAACAGATACTTGATATATCATTTTCTTCATTTTAAATGCTCCACTGTAACACCTATTTTAGGGTCTTGATATTGTATCGTTGTCATCATAAACCATTTACCGTATTTGTCGCATTGACTATGAATCCAAGCGTCCGAGTTATAAGTGATCAAATCCCTATGATCTTTAATTGCGCAAAGCCTCTTTGCGCCTTTCGGAGTAATGTAGTACGCACCACCGGCTAACTTTGCGTGATCACCATTCTTGCGCGTGACATGAGATAGACATGCAATGTCATAGTTAAATACCTCAGAGTCTATTTCGTTATGTTCTAACAATATATCATGTTCAATAACTATGATAGGTTTATTGAGTTTTCGACATAGCATCCATGTGCTATAGTGACTGTACCAAACTGCTTTTTCGGTATCAGTAAATCCCACGACTTTATTTCTTCGCGTCTTATCACCCAAAGGAATTATACGCCCGAGACTACTCAGATCATCAGGAACAATAGCTTCAAATTCCACTACGTTATATCCCGCGTCTTTCCATGAAGGAAGCACGTAGTCGCGATAGTGCATAGAAATTGCATTTTCTGACATGGCAATCATGTGTACATCGGGTTTGCTCATACTCTAAAATCATCCAAGTTGAATTCAGTACCATACATTTTATGTAAGTCTCTTTCGTGATTACTGTACACTAGAACTTCTGGATCATCAAGTAAGAAATCACACGATTTACAATAGTCTGGATAATTGCCTGAAGTGTGTTGTTCGCGTAACTCAGTGTATGCAGGTCCATCCCATATCTCTTCAATCGTATTCTCTGAACAATGACCCAGAACAGCCTCTTCGTCACGACCTAATACTTGACAGCAAGGAGCTACCGCTCCCACTTTACCGTCTAAGCCACCCGATCTTATCACAACATCAGGTGAGAATGGTCGACCACAGGTTTTCGTTTTACCTTCTCTAGCATTATCCTCTATGTCATAAACGCCTGACCAGTTGTGCATCTTCCAGATTTCAGTCCTGACATCTAGTTCCTCAACAATTTTCTTATATTTGTCAAGCTGAACTTCGATGTTATCGTTATCAGTGATTAGATGATAGGTCGCGACTGTACAGCTTGATCCAGACGTTTTAACATATTCTCGCATCTCGCGTATGTTCTTTTTAATGAAATCGAAGTTAGATCCTCTAGTATTATACATCCACTTATCATACTCGGCTGAATCAGAGCCTATAAACGAAAATCTAAAGAAGTCTAATCCAGCGTCCACGCAGTCCTGCATAAACTTGCCGTGCATCTTAAAGCCGTTTGAGAAGATCACGCACTCAGCGCCATATCTCTTGACGATCTTAATGTATTCAGGAAGTTGTCTGTTAACAGTGGCTTCTCCCGAACCGTCGAGATTCACTACGCGTAGACCATGTTTAGCGCAATCACTAACGTAATTTTCAAACTCAAGCAAGTTCATTTTACGGAGAAAGTTTTTGTGCCGACCACCCTGTTCGTTGCGCTTATCCTGCGGGCACATCGTACAAGAGAAGTTACAAGCTCCGACAATCTCTATTACTGCTCTATCGATTTTCATATTATTCTCTTATATAGGATTCTGTAGTATACGCTAAGCCTATCACAAATTCAACTCGTTCGTGATAAAATCTCGATACTTCTTTGCTCGACCATCCATGTGCTTCTGTGTTCTCGGTAAATCAGTTAGATAGGTGAATATAGATTCGCCTCGTTTATCTGTAGTGGGAAACTTAAAGTTCACCCCCTGTGGATTATGTACGTTAATAATGCCGTTATCACCTAATGCAATAACAGGCTTGCACAAATTTCGTGCTATATACTGCCACATACCATCATAGAATATGCAAAACCTAGAAGTATTGATATGATACATCGCCTCACGTACAGGTGTTCTATATGACAATTCAACAAGATCATAGCCTTGATCTCTAAGAATAGACAACATTCTTTCCCAATCTGCGGGACTGAATGTCCTTTTCCATCCCTTCGGTATCTCAGCATTTAGTGCGTAGGGTCTCCAAAAAGTAATCTTGTTACTATCACTAGAATCTCTCCAGGAATCTCTACGAAATATCCACGAAGGAACTCCGTCAAGCACATCTCTTGCGCCAGACTTACGTTGCAATCCTCTATGTCTCAGTCTTGAAAGTTCTTTATCATCAGAGTCGAATACGTGATTAATACGCACTGCGGTATGATCATGATAAAACGAGTGAAGGTATTCAGTTCGCTCTATAATAGTTTCGGGGTCTTCGAAGTGGTGAAGGTGGTCTGGTCCATGAACCCAGTGGACATTCATCGTAGTGAATTCTATATCTCGTTCTTTTCTAGCCAAGTGTGTTAGCATATGAACAGCATTTAGCCCGAAAAGAATATCTCCCATGCCAATGGTACCTTTCCAATCTACGACATTAGTGTCAGTAAAAAGGAAAGGTAACTTTTTCCATGGTTCAATGTATTCTTTTAAAGGCATACACTATATATAATCTAACTCACGTACCGACTTGAACATATTTCTATATGTGATACAGTCCGTTCTTCGATAGTGTGTTTCACATAACCATACATAATGTTCTTCTTATTCATATAAAGTCGCGCGGCGGCTAAATTGGTGAATTCTTTCTCATTGCAATGGTATGTCACATCTTCGCTTTTATGCATTTTAACATCTTGATATGGGCGAGTAACCCACGTTCCTGTTTCTTTCATAATATAATATCCTTACTGTGAGTTTAAAACGGGTACCGTACACCAGCTTCTTTTAAAGCCTCTTTGAATCGTTTCAGTGTATTAATTAGAGCTTCACGCGATTCTTCTGTTTTCGCCTCGTAGTTCGTCACGGCAGTCCGGGCTCTTTCTTCTGTCTCTACAGCAACAACTTTATACAACTCTGATAAGGCGGTTAGTTCGGGTCCCATCTTAGTAGGAAAACTATTCATTGGTTTTGAGGGCATAATCGATTCAAAATCGAGTGCTACACTCGGAAAATTAACTTCGACTTGACCTAAATCTCTGATCACCGAGTCTATCATACCCTTATCTGCCTTCCAGATGCTATGTTGTAGTTCACTAAACTTACTCTCAATTTTGCGCAATCTTTCGATCTCTTCACAAGCTTCCTTGCATAGACGACCTTCGACTACTGCATTGCGGTTATATAACCACTCGTCTTTGACTTCCGAACAAAATCGGTCGCGAATCTTCGCTTCAATTTTAGCATCTTTTTTAATTGTCATAATATAATATCCTTGTTTTAGTTGATTTTTAAATAGTAACAGGTTTAATGGTAGTTGTCAAATATAATTGCGGGGCTTATTATTAAAAAGGAGTTTACTGCCAGCTTCGTAATCTAGAAAAGCCTGGTCCTTTTTGATAAAGATCGATTCAATCTCAGTGAATAGGGCTGGCAAGACTACATTATTGAGTCTGACAGACTCTGCCTCATTCCTTATACGACCAGAAAGGGAATACGCGTGATTACTACCTCGCGAATAAAGTTCGGCGGCATTCTTTAGAGTTATGCAAGAATAAGTCAACTCGCAAAACTTCCATAAGTTATCATCATTTCGCAAAGGTTCACATAAAGCATAATCTGCTTTTAACGTCTCATACATGCAGAGCTTTCTAGCGTCTCGGTAGTTAGCTAGATTAGAAGTCTCATTTGGTTGCGGCGAATTACCTATGTTACTAACAAGATTACCAAAACTCCAGTACCATCCACACTCCCATCGGGGCATTGTTATATAAACTCGATCACCATCTCCAGTTTTGTGACCAAAAAAATAATTATTTTCTTTACTTTTATATTCACTCATTTCCTACTCCCTCTGTTACTTCTGGCAATGTACTTATCATAGCTACCCCTATTGCTGAAAGTTCTTCGTTAGTCATCCAAGAGCCATTTCTTCCTAGAAACGAAAAAGAAATGTCTCGTCTTTCACCATCAGATTGTACCCAACTCGAACGTCTGGCAGTAAAATGCTCCATATAATCGTTGCTTTTTTCGGTTCTCGCGAAAAACGCATTAGAGCCGTGTTTACCAGTGTAACGAAGAAAGATTGGGCTTTCCCAGTGTTCTACATGTTCACTCTCGACATAATCTGATACAGCCATCACCTTAATGTCGAGGATGCTTTCTGAATAGTAATCATTTGCCGAGACTATCGAACTAGAAACCAAGTCACGAAACTTGTCAGTATCCTTCGCGTCAGATACAACATAGGTGTCACCACCCTTAAACTTCCAACGCTGAGGACAGTTACCTTCACCGTCCCAACAATGTGCGCCATAGTTTTCTGCGAGTTGAGTCTGAACAACGAGTATTAGTGATTTAGCCATAATCTTATCTCTCTATATTGGTTAATGAAGTACTATTATATCAAGGTCACAAGGGATGTCAAGCATTAATTTACCAAAGGTTAATGCTATCTAAAAGTCGATCCATGAATTCCCTTGAAGCGTTCTCTAGACCATCAAGATTAAAAACGTCTCGCTCGGTCATACATCGCGCATTTGCAAATCTAGCCCAAGTGTCTATTGAAAAGCCTTCGTGAAATTCATCGCTGTTCATATCGCTGTTCATTACGTATCTCCTTATTTTATGTGTTTAGTTATTACCAAACACCCTAAACCGTTAGCGAGTGTTATAGTCTCGCAAGTCACCGACTCGCATACATGAGTCATAAAGTCTTCGCCTGTTACTGTTCTAGTCTCGAAGCTGTTAGATAAACGGTATTCAACTAGACGATATTCAATTAGGTTAGAGTTGTTCATAATTTCCTCACTCTGTTTCGTTAATGAATTGCTATTATATACGATTCAATGCGCCTGTCAAGCTTTTATTTTCATTATAGATAAAGTATGTTTAAAAAATGTCTAATAAAGTTATTCACCAAGAAAAGCGGAGAGAAGCCACTAATGAAAGATAATACAAAATTGAGAGAACAGCTAGAAATTGACGAAGGTGTGGTTTATAATATCTATAAAGACCATCTAGGATATCCTACATTTGGTATAGGACACTTGATCACAAAGAATGACGAAGAGTACGGTTTACCTGTAGGTGTTGAGGTGTCAGAAGATCGTGTGAGACAAGCGTTTGATAATGATGTTCATATAGCATCTATGGAATGTGTTCGATTGTATGGACCTAAGTTTAATCTCTGGCCCGACGAGGTTCAAGAAGTCTGCGTGAACATGATGTTTAACATGGGTCGACCAAATCTTTCAAAGTTCGTAAACTTTAAGAAAGCTTTATGCGAAGGTGATTGGAAACAAGCGGCAATAGAAGGTCGCGATAGTTGGTGGTGGAAAGATCAGGTTCGTGCTAGAGCAGAACGCTTAATGGTACGCCTTGAAAGCATCTATGTTTATAACCATGATGCTTAAACATTTATCGTATTATTATCCGTCGAGTTTTTCTTGATCGCTTTTAGATGATCTTTCCAGTCGCCCGAGGTTTTATTGACGATGTTACCAGTATGAGTAATAAGCGCAGGTGCTGTTATGACTTGCGCGTATTCACCTTTAGCTAGAAAGTCTTGCATCCCTGAAATCGACATAAGAACATCTTTCTCAACTCCGGTTTCTTTATGTTTCACTGTGTAGATTGGCATTCTATTTTCTTCTCTTTTTAAGTCTATTTTCTAAATGCGCGACATATGCCGTATCCAACAGCTCACTCGCTCTCTCAAGCAAGGCTTTAATCTCTTTATACTTATGCTTTTTAGTAGCAATCAATGGGAACGTGCGTTGTGCGCCACCAGTATCGGTGAAGATCATTCTGTTAGTATCATTATCCATAGTGTTATACCTTTATATTATGTATAAGAGGGACTACGACTCATCCTTGAGCCTGTAGCCTAGATGATCACCCCCTTGTCTGTGTTGTATACTCGAATTGAGTATTAGCCTTCAATTGTTGTCTCGCAATCTTATAGGCTTTGTCAGTCTTACCCTTAGATTTAAGTTTGTGAATGTAATTACCAAGTCCGCGCATATCGCGCTTCCCTATTCTCGTTGTACTGTATGCTTCTACCATAGACGTACTCCTTCGGGGGTTTTAGTTATAATTCACATAATATAATTTATTTACTTATCAAATCGGGTAATGCCTCTGTTACGATTTTTAGAGTAAGACCTTTAACAGGGCTTTTCTTAGACACCATAGCTAGTAGGATTTTAGAATCTTCGGGGTGAACAGCTTCGAGTAATTCAATGAACATTTTCTCTCGTTTAATTCTCGTTAGCTTCTCGCTTTCATGAACACCTTTGACAAAGTATTTAAAATATCTATGTTGTCTAAGTAATGTCGAAGGAGCATTATGATTTGCATTCTCTATATATGGGGGTTTGCCTTCGGGCAGATTCCATTGAATAGCGGGATCGAAAGTTCCTTGGAGGACATCTCTCAGTGCCATAATATTATGTTCACGGAGGAGCGCAATCTTGTCTGCTTTAGATTTTGTTTTAGCGAATACTTCTAGTATCTCAAAGATTTCTAAGCGTTTACTTTTGTTCATAGGGTACCTTAACTTCCTTTAGTTGTTAATCAGTTCAATCATTGTTTTTTCTCTAAGTGCATTATATCAGGACACTAGATTGTTGTCAAGCTATTTCTTTATATTTCTTTTCTTTTTCTCAGATTTAATCCATTTGATCGCTGTACGGTTCTCAGGAGCTCGTTCAGTGAACTTTCGTACATCTTTGTACGCACGAAGAGTTTCCTTATTGTAGTCTTTACCGTCTGAATTATCAACAACAAGAAAGTTCTTTTTACCAAACAAAGCTTGAAATGCGCCTATATTGTTTTGAATCTCTTGCCAATAAGATTTAACCATATCATCAGGAAGCTTTCTCGCTCTATTACGATTTCTGGTCATAGCAGTTTCTAGGTCAGTATTGACAAAAACCATAGCTACGTCATATCCAAGCTTTTTGAGATCCTTCGCTTGCTGTTTCATTTTATCCATGTTCTTGCCTGTGCCATCGATAACTAGACCTAAACGACCCTTAATATACATTGTTTGTCTAGTACCAGTTATAGCGGTCGCTTTACCTCGAAGCTCTTGCCCTTTGACAGAGAATATATTTTCGGGATTCATCTCTAATCCTGCTTTCTTTAAGCCCGCTTCGAATGCATCATCGGAATTACTAACTCTATAGCCCATAGAAGTTAATCCAGTCTTTCCTACTATAAATGATTTACCCGAACCTGGTCCACCCGCTAGAAATACCGCTTTAAATATAGCAGGATCATTTACGCCTTCGTCTAGATATTGAGAGAACTTTAACATGTTTGCTTCCGTGAATGTGAGTTTAAAATTATACTCTTATTTAGTGTTATTTAATCTTTAGGTAAATGCTTCGCGTGAATTTTACATCCTATGAATGCGTTATAATACATATCGTCTAACAGAACATCATTCTCAAACTGCATTTTAGCCTCATAGTATGAGCATTCGCCCTTTGTTCTACATAATTTTAGTATCTCGCGATGGTAATTATCGACACCAGTTCTTGCAATAGACTCTTTGAGATGTTCACTCGAACCGTAGTATTTCTGCCAATCTGATATTACCTTCAATTTAACTTTACGCTTTCTCGTTTTATTGACGGGCAGAGTCTTGGGTCTCCAGAACAGTTTCTTACCAATATACATTCTACCAGTATCTTTCTCGGTGATACGATACACAAAGCCCACATAGTCTTTTAGAAACTCTTCGCTCGGATCAAACTCTTCTTCGTTATAATTCCACATGCAGTATATAGCTCCTAGAATAAGTAGTATTCTTGTTCGTATTCAACCACCACATGATCAAGCCCAGTGTCTCTCAGCACATCGAGCGCATCCGATAGTCTATTAAGTATAGGTTTGCCCTGGACATTGAAGGAAGTGTTTATAAGCACCCCATCGAATGCAGTAAGTATGTCATGTATTGGTTTGTTGCTCTTAGGCGTCACTACCTGAAGCCTGGCAGTGTCATCATAGTGTGTTACCGAGAACAAAGACGTTCTATGTTCAGGTAACACATCAGCGACGAATTGCATACATTCCATGTTTTCGAAGTTAGGTGAGTAGAAGTATTTGTGTGCATCCTCTTTTCTGCATATTGGCGCGAACGGTCTAAACCACTCTCGAAACTTGACCCGACAATTAAGGGTATCTTTCATCTTGGGATTAGAAGCATCACATAGTATAGAACGATTGCCCAACGCTCTAGGACCAACTTCCATATTACCGATACACATTCCTATGATCTTTTGATCTTTTAATAATGTTGTGATATCATCTACAGAAACTTTCTTGGCTCGTCTCTCTTGAACGATTCGAGGTATATCGAGATAGTCGAACAGTCTTGGTCCTGATCGAGTCACATCGTATTTATAGGAGCGGCTGAATTCGTTCCTTTGTAAATGCTCGTATAGAATACCAAAGCTTAACCCTCCGTCATGAGTGTTAGGCGGTATGTAGATATTCACCTCAGGAAACTCTCGCTTTATTCTCTCGTTAGCTAATACATTTAACGCATTGCCGCCTGACATGATAAGATTATTTCCATGTTTTGAAATCATAGGCATAAATTCGTCACGTATAGTTTCGACGATACCATCTTCGAACGCGACCTGTACAGACTTAGCGATATTGAATGCGTGGAGTTTATCAGCCTTTTCACTTACAGATACTTCTCTATAATTAATGATAGGCAATTTTGGTATCAAGTCCTCTAAAGGCGCGATGTGTGATTCACTTAGCATACTTCGCTTGAATAAACGGACGTAATCGTCGTTAGTTTCTCCGTATGCTGTTAGCCCCATTAACTTACCCGGAACGTCGAGTGCATACGTACCATGTAGATATGATATGCACAGCCCCACTGCGGTGTATATGTTAGAAAATTTATAGCTTGCTTTCGATTCTACGCCATAACGATTCATTCCGTCGAAACAAGAATACTTGAATGAGGTGTTATCGCCCCATCCATCCCAACTAATACTAGCGGCTTTATCAAAGGGTGATTGTGCATAGGCACACCACGAATGCGCGTCATGATGATCGATAGCCGAGAATGTGATAGTATCAGCTTTTATAGCGGATCGGTCGATATACGATAGATCCCAAAAAAGAGGTTTAAATATGAATGTTTCGAAATCATTTTCAATGCCATGGACTTCGAGTAGATGATCTAGAATTTGATTGATACAATCAGTGTGTTTTTGCGTAGGTAGGTCTTTTATTTCTTTGACGTTATGATGTTTAACACCCGAGACGCGTTCAAACTCATAGATATAGAAAGAATTGGTGTTGGGGTCATACACCGTTATGTTAGTGTCATGACCCTCATAGAGGCATATCGATGGTTTCATGTAGTATCACCTATTAAGATGAAACTATTTAGTCGTTATAAAGTGAGCAGTTTAGGTGTAATTGACAGTCGACATGCTCAGGTCTATCCTAAGGTAGCACTTAGAAGCTTTACAGTTCTGTTTCGGCTCTATCTACTTCGGACATTTCGTCTTGATCTACTTCGGTTGTTAGAGCTTCAGTTCCACACATTGGACAGAAAACTACTTCTTCGTCAACATTGATTACCTCGACGAGTGTTTGGCTTTCGCAAATCCCGCAGTCGGTAAAGAATCTTCGTCGTTCTTCTAAGATTATACTCATTGGGTTACGTCCATTAGTGGTGTTTCCCAACCCCAATCACCTTCCATGCCGTTGACTGAATATTCTGTAACACGTTTCTCAAAGAAATTGTCATGAGAAGCACCGTTCAATACCCAATCGAGCCATGGCAATGGATTATCTTTTGCTTTGAAGTTGGGCTTCATTCCTAGCTGTAGCAAACGACGATCAGCAATATGTCGAATATATTGTTTAACATCAGCTTCACTTAGACCTTCGATCTCAGCTCCCTTATATGCAAGCTTAATGAATCGATCTTCTAGCTTAACAGAGTTCTTTGCCATCTCGTATATCTTCGACTTCAGTTCGTCATTCACGATTCGAGGATGTTCTTGACAGAATTCGCGGAATAGTTTTGCGTTACCTTGAACGTGTATTGTCTCGTCTCGAATAGACCACTCGACGATTGTGCCCATACCTTTCATCTTACCAAAACGCTGAAAATTAAGTAGCATTACAAACGAGGCGAACAATGACATGCCTTCGTTGAACACCGACTGTGCAAGTACTAGAGCAAGTCCTGTATGTGAATTAATATCGCCCTGTTTCATGAAATCGATTTTATCAGCCATTTCTTGGTATTCTAAGAATGCAGAATGTTCTTCGTCAGGTAGCCCCAAAGTATCGTTCAGGAGCGCATAGGCACGTTGGTGAACGCCTTCCCTGTTAGCGAACGATGATAACATGTTACGAATTTCGTTATTTTTGAACTTGGGTATCAATAGTTCGTGGTAGTTTTCGCCTACCTGGACATCAGACTGCGTGAATAGTCTCAGTACTTGAGTGATAAACTCTTTCTCCTCGACTGAAAGCTTAGTTTTCCAATCTTGAATATCTTCGGATAACTCCGCTTCGGACTCAACCCAATGAATCTCTTCATGCTTCGTTGTTAACTCCACTGCCCATGGATATAAAAATGGCTTGTACGTTTTGCTGAATGCTAGTAATGACACGGCGTTTCCTTTTAATTTGTTTGTTGTTTATGACCTACCCTTCGCAGGCTCGGCACTCATTATCTTCGTCTATGGATATTGTATCAGCTTCAAGATCGGCTGTCAAGTGGACCATAAGATCATCATAACCACCAACATACTCGCCTGCAATATATATTTGTGGAACTGTCTTGACGTTTCTGCCTGTGACTTCAGCCGCAGTCTTTCCTATTTCTTTTAGACATATCTTATCAAAAGAGATACCTCGAAGTTTTAATTCTTCTTCAGCTAACGTACAGAACGGGCACCCAGGCTTGCTGTATACAATACTTCGCATATCACCAGAAAGAGCTACGCGTTCTACTTTCTCGGACACATTCTCCGCACGATTTTTAGCTTCTGTGCGTAGATAGTACAATCCTTTTAATCCTTTTATCCAAGCATTCAAGTGTACAGAATTGACATAGTCCTTATCAGCACCGGCTGGAAAGAATACGTTGACAGATTGCCCTTGGCAAATATACTTCTGCCTGTTAGCGGCATGTTCTATGACCCAGTTCTGATCAAGCTCTTGCGCAGTTTTGAATATGGCTTTCTGCCCTTCGTTAAGAATAGGTAGATGTTGAACAGATCCTTTGTTTGTGATAATAGATGTCCATATCGCGTCATTATTATGCCCAATCTCAGTCAAGAGACTGTCAAGATAGATGTTTTTAACTAAGAAAGAACCTGCGCGGGTTCTGTGCGTATATGCACATGCTTTTAGGGGTTCAATCGAAGGTGACGTTGACAAGATAACACCACTACTGGCGTTGGGCGCGATTGCCAACAAGTGTGAGTTTCGCTTTCCACTGCCGATTCCGTCTGGATATTCTCCTCTTTCTTGAGCGAGAAGTTCAGTCTCTTTGTGCGCTTCGGAATTAATGTGCTGAAACACAACTTGATTAATCTCCTTTGCGGTTTGTGATTCCCAAGCAACAGACTGTTTTTGCAGTAGGGAGTGGAACCCCATGGCTCCCAGACCAATGCTTCGTTCCCGACCCGCACTAAACTTCGCTCTTTCAATTGTATCTGGAGCGTTGTCGATAAAGTATTGCAGGACGTTATCAAGCATACGGATAAGATCACGAACAATAGAGGTATCTTTCCATTCATCATAGTACTCCAGATTTAATGAAGAGAGACAACAAACAGCGGTTCTTTCTGCATCAGTAGGTAAGTGAATTTCGTTACATAGGTTTGAACCATTAATCTTCAGCCCCAAGTCTTTCAGTGGTTGAGGTAGATCGCGATTAGCAGTATCAATAAAGTTTAGATAGGGTTCGCCTGTTCTGAAGCGAATTTCCAGAATACGTTCCCAAGTCTTTCGAGCGTTGATCATCTCCTTTATACCGTTGTCTTTAGGATCACGCAATGCAAACTCGTAATTGAATCGCACCGCCTCCATGAATTCATCAGTGATATTAATAGCGTTATGAAGGTTTAGTGCTTTACGCTGTACGTCACCTGTAGGTACGCGCATATTTAAGAATTCGATAATGTCTGGGTGAGAGATGTCCATATAAGCCGCGTATGAACCCTTTCTCGTTTTACCTTGTCTATAAGCGATCATGTCTGCATCAACTGTATGTAGAAAAGGCATAGGACCAGGTGCTACGTCTGATACAGTCCGAACAGCACTCCAGTGTCCGCCAACTCCACCCCCATAAACAGATAACCAACGTAGTTCAGAAGTGTGACTAATCAAGCCCTCTAATGTATCTGGAACATATGTCAAGAAACATGATATAGGCATACCCTTTGGAGACAGACCGTTACTCATTTCAGGCGCATTCGATAAAACTGGGGAAGCGAACATAAACCACTTTTTCGAAACATAGTCATATAAGCGTTGTGCTAGGGCTTCGTCCATTTGACCCTCGTAACAAGACCATGCTCTTGCGGCTCTTCGATAGGCTTGCTGTGGTGAGGTTTCTTTGTCTGTCATATAGAAATCGCGCAACATTCCTACAGCATAATCTTTTAATAATTCATCGCGATTTTTATCAATTTTTACGGGCATTTACCTTTCTCTTTTATTTAGGGTTAGTGGAATTATATAGCGTAAGTATACACCATAAAAACGAGAATATCTAGATTTATTTTACTATTTTACGAGTTTTTTTCTTTTACCCATGATCTCGATGAATCTTCGGGTGAGAGGTTTTTTCTTCTTACCATGCATCCAATCAGCAGTATCGCCATCACTTGTTCCTGCAATACCAGGTCCGGTTGTCATTGTAGGTTCTTCTTTTATGGATGGGATTACGTAATCATTGAACTTTTTCATTTGTAGATTTCTCCGACGGTGACGTACACCCTCTTATGAGTGTTTAGATGATATGCTTCGAAAACATGCAAGCCTAATACTTCGCCTATTGGGTGCGCTGATTCATTGACACGAATTTGATCTTTGGCATTAACAACGTCTTCGAGTCCGGTAGCAAGAACTTTTTCTTCTTTGACTCGATATATTCCTGGTGAGAGGCATCCGTTATTAAGTATGTACCAAGAATGATCTTCGCTAATGAGATCAAGAGGATCAACTCCCGCGGTATCTAATATCTTTTTAATATTCTTGTCGCTGATATCATAGTGTTCTTTGAGTAGAAATAGAGCCGCCGCATAGCTACCCAGTGTTGTCTTGCCTCCGGGCACTTTATTGAGAGCGCGTTTAAGATTAAACACTAATCGAACAAAAGGACCTAGCGCGAGTTTTTTCTCTTTAGAATCCATCTTCACACTTTTTACACGTTTGCCATTCTCGTCAATAAGCCCAAGCTTAAACGCGTCCGATTCTTCCCAAGGTGTGGTTAACATCTTTAGAAAGCGAAACGTGTATAGCAGATCACCAGCTTTACTTGCTAGACTCATATTTTTCTCAACCCTTCGACAACTTCAGCGTCCATTTCGACACCAGTATATTTTTCGTTTGTGACGATTCTAAGATAGATTATGAATGGTTTGATCGTTGACCAATGCCGTTCCTCTAGCTTATACTCTAACATCTTTAATCCTGCACCATTACCAAACACATTAAAGACTACGATCAAGTGATTCAATATAAGATGGACTGATAGCTTACCACCTTCGAGGTGTCTATTGACTAGACGTTTTATATACTTGAAACGCTTAATATCTTCGTAAAATTCATCTGCATCAATGCATGTTGGATTTTGGTAATGATGTGCCGCGAAAATAGTGAACGTGCTTTCGTCTAGTGTCTCAAAAAATTTCATATGCTCGATATACTTTAGGATTATAATAGTATATAGTGTTTATTTCGATCTCTCGATAATAGCTTCTTTAGTATAATATGCGGCTATAATCGCGGCTACGGATACGAAATACGTAGGAGCGATATCGACTAGAGCCTCTATCGCAACTTTTCTACCCAGTACATCTAATATAATTAGAGTGACCGGATATAACAACATACCATACAAAGAAAACCAAGCCATTCTGCGCTGTGTTTCGCGCATCTTATCAGCCCATACAATCTGCCTTTCAGCGAATGAAGGCTTGGTTTCTTTTTCGGTCACTTGGATAGCTTACCAAAGAACGTATCAAGAAGACCAAGTTTAGGCGCTTCCTCTTCTTGCTCTTTAAGTTCGTAGTGCGTTAAGTCATCTTTTGCAATTGCAATTTCCTGATAAGGTGCTTCATGCAATGTCTGTACTTGACCAACAGCTGGCATGCCATGCCACTCTGAAATTTGATCGGGTGTTATTCGCTGTGACTTGAGTAGTTCGCCTGTACGATCACATATCCAACCACGTGTTGTAGGTGTTGATCTGCTTGGTCCTTTAATCATCTTATTTCCCCTTCGAAGGATCAGTTACTGGCTTAACAATAGCTTTGTCGCCAATTCGAGGCTCACTACCACGCGTAGGTGCTTGACCCTTTACGCGAGAGGCTTTATTAACGTCATTGACACCATCTTCTTCTTCAGTGCCGACAGACTCGCCATCTTTTCCTAAACCTTTTGCAAACGCTTTCTCACCAGCAGAAGCCGTTTCGCCATGCTTCTCGCCACCAGCACCAGGAACATTTTTAGCTTGCTTCTGACTACCTGTAGCACTCTTCTCTAGAATACCTATTAGCTCAGACTCGTCCATTCCCATCTCAACACCATGTTCAAACATGACATCTACGCCTTCAGCGGTACGCTGAAGAATTTCACCGTAACCATGTTTCGCATGTGTAACCGCATTCTCTTTCATATTAACTTTCCCCTCTTTAATTACCTTACCGACTCTAAGCATCTTGAAATCAACAGCCAAACGTCTGGCTGCCATGCTGATTGCTTGACGAGCAGTTTTTGCTTTAACGACGATACCTTGCTTACCACCACCTACGGTCTTGCCGGAGATAGTTTGCTTGGGTATCTGAACATTCCAATTAGATGCTTCAGCCGCTTCTTCGAGGTCTTTATCATCGTCCTCACCCTTCTTTGGCTTCTTCTTTGAGCCACCAGTAGGGCATTCCTCGTCGTGATTGTCAGTAGATCCATCGCAATCAGAACAAGCAGTCATCTTTGCATCAGCATCGTCTTCTTTTTTCATCATCTTCTTGTCATCACCACAAGCTTCTTCGACCGATTCTTTGATGAACGTAACAGGAAACAGTGCAGAACCGCCAGTCTTAGGATCTATCTGCATAGCATAAGAAGTTCCTTTGATCTTGGTCTTAAAGTCTTTGTGAACCTTGGCGTAGTTCTTCGCAGTCATCTCGATCTCGCCTTTGGCATTTAACTTGCCTTGTGCTTCGTCAAGAGTTTCTTCCATAAGGTGAGAATCAATACCAGCCGTAGACTTCAACTTCCATCCCTTGGCGGCTTTCATGGCGGCATCATAAGAGGTGGGGGCTTTAACTACAACCTTACCTTTCTTAGCGTGAACTACAGTGTAGGTATGTTCCTTTGCTTCATCAAGGTCGGTCGACTCATTCTTCGCTGGCTTCTCACCACCATCAATCTCATTGTCGATAGCTTTGCGCTTCTTATGCAGAAACTTGTCGGAACCGTCAACATCACCATCATTATCGATGTCTTTGTCTTTTCGATCTTTGAATTTTTTATCGTTTGCCTTGTCATCTACTGGATCGAGCTTTTTAGCTTCTGTATGCATGTTACGCCACAAGTCAGCAATTCTATTAATGTGTTCGGTGTTCATGTTGTTCTCCTAGGGGTGTGGTATGTGTGGTACTCCAATCGCACCGGTTAATACTGCTAATATCACTGAAGCTAGAGCCGAGAATGCTACCATGCCATAGGTTTGCATAGCTCCAACTTTCGTAATCAATGCTGTGACTTTCGTATCTATATCATCTAATTTTTTAGATTCATGGTTGAGCCGATCGCTTTGCTCTTCTCGTCGATTTTCCAAATCTGCAACTTTCTCCTGAATTCTTGCGATAGCTACCAATGCTTCGCCCATCGCGTCGAGCTTGTCTTCAATTCTTGTTAATCTATCTGCGTTAGTGACTGCCATTTTTTATTGTTATCGATCAAGTCGATCCGTTATATAGTTGATTAATTTTTCTTCGTCGCTTCTCTAATAGCAAAGAAATCCCGTTCGACTTCAAGGTTAACACTTTCTGTTTTTATCATATCGCTGTTAAACTTATCCATGTTTTTCTTAGCCCATTTTACTGCGGCATCGTGAGATTTAAACTTAATCCTATCTTGTTTAAATCCCTTTTTCTTATTCAGAAAATCAATGTAAAATGTTTCTTCGTCAAGAAGAGCAGATTCAGCGACTACTTTCCAGCCCATCTGCTTGTATGTAGATAGCTCTTGCTTATTAACGGTACGAGTTTTATCACCCTTAGCAATCTTTATACTTCGAGCTTCTTTAACAGATTCTTTGGGTACACAATTAGGTACTTTTTTACCATTCTTCATCTTGTGCCCGACCATTTCGTGATCTTTCCAACAAGGATCGTCTTTCATTTCATCGACTTCTTCCTTCTTATCACTCGCATACTTCTTTACTAATGCGGCATGACTAGCGGCACGTTCTTTCGCTCGTTTGTCAAGATCAACACCGCCCTTCTTTAAGCGATTGGTCAATCGTCGCGCTCCTGACTCTTTGATGATGTCCTGTATAGTTTTCACTGTAGCGGTTTCCTCTTTGCGAAGTCTCGGTTCTCTGCGATTATAGTGTTGTGTTACTATAGCTAAGTTTGATGGATCGTTGTTCATTGGATCGTTATCTTTATGATGCACATCCTTATCATCCGTCAAGTCTTTTCTACCGCGTAAGCTTCGACGCGCTTCATTTCTCTTTGCGCGTCTTTTTACTTGAATTGGGTCTTTATGGTAGTTATCGTATTCTTTGCGATAGTTCCGCTCTTCTTCGACAGACTCGTATTTTAGCATAGGGTCAGGAGATTTAAAACCCTTCTTTCTCATAATAGTTTTGTTAACAACTTCGAACTCACCGTTCTTCCAGTTAATCACGACAGGTAGATTAAGATCAGCCTGCATATCTTTTAGAATAACTTCAGAGTTACCATGCTTTTTGATCTTCTTGCCTTTATTATCTGCCATCTTTTTGAATAGAGTTTTTAGCTCTTCTACGTCAATAGCAGGCTTATTCCTCTTATCATTAAGACGATCGGCGAAGTGTCGAGTGAATTCTATATCGATGTCAAATTTGTTAAGTAGTCTGTCCCCGAATTTCTCGAGGTCGTCTAGTTCTCTTTGCGATACAGATTCTATTACAGTTTTAAATGATTTCATAAGTCTATTTATACTTTTGGATTCGTCTGTTTATTTTTGCGTCTAGCGCGATTTAGTCTTGCTCTATCCATAATACGATCATGCTTAATTTTATCAAGTTTGTCATCTTTAGCTATGACCTTACGTGCGGTATCAACGGCATCTTCTTTCTCTTCGTTCTGCCCTGGAACCATAGTTTTAGCCTTCTCAGTAGCTTCATCTGTGCCCCATTCAGGCGCAGACTCGAACATTTTTCTATAGTTTAACAATTCTTTGGGCGCGTCTTTACTCTTCAGCATGTCTTTTATAATGCTTTGAAGTTGGCGTACTGGAAGACGATGAACCTGCGCGGCTTTGACCACATTTTGATTGCTATCAGGATTCTTTCGTGCGATTTTGATAAAAGTCTGTATAGCACTAGTGTACTTTTTAGCATTAAGCTTCTTGTCGATAAAATCAATTGCTAAGTTAGAAAGTGATCTCTCGGATATTCTCTCGACTGAATCAATCCATTGTCGAGTAATACCACCTTCATCTAATGCTACGATAACATAATTAGTGCCTATCGTCTGAATATAGCCTGTGCGCTGATCTTCTATGATAACGACTTTATCAGTGAGATTGAACAGTTCACCCTTTACGAATTTCTCGCGGGTTTCGCTAACGGACTCTAGCTCAATATGATTTTTAAACGAGGTAGTTTCTTCTAGCCCCATTCCCGCTCGAACGTCATTGAACAACTTCTTTGCATCTTTAGCGTTTACATTCTTAGGTAAGCCTTGAGAGAATGTAGAGAAATCATTGTTTCGAGCATTTTCGCGTTGTTTAGAGGCAGACATTCCTTCGACACCATCGCTATCAGGATCGCGTTCACCCCCTGATATTACGGTGATACGCTCGAAGTTATACGTTCCATGTCGACCTTCTTTACCGTTATACTTATTCAGGAGTGTTTCGAATTCAGTGACGCGATCAGAACCAACGACCATTGTGATCTTATTAAATCCTTGAGCATATAGCCCGACAGCAATGTCGAATACATCACGCACCTTCTTGTCGAGTACAACATTTCGTCCATGCTTAGGGAACATCTTACGAACGTGCTTCACTTTTTGAGTGTATTCAAGAGGATCTTTTTTAGGCTTATTAGTCTGTGAAAGATAAATGTAATACGGGTTCTTGCCAGCTTTAGTAGCTAGACTAGTCACCAACTTGCTGTGCCCTATTGTCGGTGGATTCATACGACCGAATGAGAAGAACACTTCACGGTTTTCTTCTACGAGATATTGTTTAAAGGAAGGAATCATTTTTTGCCCATCTTACGTTGTTTTTCTAGACTTCGAATCTGTGGTAGTTTCTTACGGGTCATCACTGCGACCTTTGAACTCATTTTACTTATACGCTTTTCTATCTCAGCGCGACGAGCCGCAGGCATTTCGCCTCGTGATTTACCCTTAGAGAATTTTTTGAATAGGTCATTGACTGCGCCTTTACGAGCGCGTTTTTTGAGGACTTCTACACTAGCAGTTTTCTTAGCGGCACGTCTGCGCCCCATAGCAATCTTTGCTTTATTCTTTTTCATCACTCTACCACGTGCGCGTCTCTGTGAGAAGTCTAACGCCTCGGTAGGTGTATCCGTCGCCAAGAAACTCTTGAACGATAATGGTTGATCAGCCATCGATTAGTACCTTTTGGTTTACCCATTCAATATAGTATTATTTAGCTTTATCCCAGCCCTTCAATATATTGGGTGAAAAGTTGTTGTAGGAAAATTCCATTCTGTCAACAAGTTTCACCGCGTCACCACCTAATGTATCTATTGCTACGTAACCTTCTTGACCAGTTGTCTTAAAACCCTTACTGGTCTTCACGAAAGTATCAAATTTACTCAATCTGTTAAGGTTATTTATAAGTTTTAACTTCACTAAAATGAGTAACTTTTGCAATTCGAACATTTTTATTAGACTTTCTTTGTTTTCTTGGCTGAAGAATTTGAGGACTTCTTCGAGTTTTGCCTTTTGGCTACTTCTTCCTTTTTCAGTTTTGCGCTTTTCAATTTCCTTTTCGTATCTAGTCTCGATGTACCGGATGAGGTCTTCGGCGTGCTTTTTCGTGTTGCCGATGACTTGACCTTTTCTGACTTTGGTGTTGCCGAAGGTTTCGATTGTTTGGGCAAGGGCTTGATTGGCTCCGAGCGTCCTAAGAGTTGTCCCAGAAATTTGATTAAAGAGTTTACCAATTTGCGTAAGGTATTCATTTACTGTCTCCGTTTCTTTCTTTGTCATAGTTGCATTTGATACATCGCGCAATACAGCGTCTTGTGACCAAACATTTTTAGATTTATTTAACTTGCTCACATCTACCCCATACGAGGCACTCATACTTTCGAACGAGCTACCCTTATATGTAGTGTGCCACACAATGCCTATTTTCGAAGCGAGAACTACTTTAGCTTGATCAACGGGTACTGCATAGACCAGTGTGTTGGGATGAAATGTTACATATGTCTCAGTGCCAATTGATTTCGTTTTTAGCTCTGATCTTTTGTATAGGAAGTCGCCTTGAATAACGCCTTTTATTCCTAACTCGGGCAGATATTGTAGTGCGAGTTGAAGTTTATCATTGAGGTCGCCCGAGGTATCGCTATCGATATCTTCGGGTGATTTATAGACTTTAGGATTCTTGTTGAAGATACTTTTCTTGGCGACAAAGAACTTGCCGTCAGTTGGATCAATTCCTGCGAATACTGCGGGTGCACCATCCCACTTGACTGATATACTACCTTTCTTTTTACCAGCCAGCATGTTACGTAGATCGCGAAGTGCATTGATTGCTTGACGAGTACCGTCAGCACCACCATATATCACCTTATCTTCAAGGTGAGTCATATGAGTATTCTTCTGTTCGGTGAGTGAAAAGTTAGCGAACGAGTCCATTATAATCTCCGTTATACGGTTATTTATAAGGGCAATTTCTTACCCGTTTTGGGCACCTTGTCAACTACTACTATTCTTAGATTATTCTTGCCAGTCGTTGGCGAAGTAAATAGTTTAGGAAAACCCTCTTTGTTTAAGTTATAATAATCTATTTGCACTCTATTGTCAACGTCTAGGTCGCGCTTTCTCACTCTAAAATAGAACTCCGGTATTTTCTGCATATACTCTTCGACAGAATAGAAGTTGCCGTTGAGGTCTACGTTATATTGCCCGAAGTCTCTTTGAAAGGTGTATGTTACGTCCATTGGTCCGACATACATGAACTGGACTGGACCACCCATCTCTTTTGTACCTTCAATAAGAATTCGGGTATCAGTTAGAGGAACAGGTAAGTATAGATCAGGCAACTCTTTATTGTCTACAATGTCTCCATGATGGTAGCCTTCGGACACTAAATGGTTGGTCACCGAAGTATATAATCGAGGCATTAAGTGTGGTGTTACTGTGTTGATACCGGCAAGACCGCCACCTGCGAGTGAAGGTGCGCTCATACCTTTCATAGAACAGCCAACGACTTCACCTTTATTTGATACCAAGTTGACATCAATATAAGGCTCTTTGCCAATAGAACTAAGACCTTCATTTTTTGAAGCGTTGACTATGAATATTGGCTTTGGATATTCTAGATCCATTCTCGGGTAGTTGAGTGTAGTGACAGTTATAGGAAGAGGACTGTGATCATTAGCGATGTTATT
>MDSY01088323.1_pt1 | contig 34984 bp, 31 predicted proteins | sample 811131 | NCBI WGS metagenome assembly MDSY01 (sample SAMN05326643, study PRJNA326480) | marine metagenome | isolation source: seawater | place: Atlantic Ocean: South West | collected 2010 | reverse complement strand
ATAACAGAAGTATTTGAATATTCACAAAGCCCAAATGATAAACTCTACTTTGTAACGTTTACAAATATTGGTGCAAATAAAGGAGATTATTCACTAGAGAGAGGGACTGCTATTGGAAACGTATATCAATATGTAGGAACAAATATAGGAGAATACAACCCTATTATTAAACTTACACCTCCCTCGAAACAACAAACTTTTGTTCTAAAGTCTGAGTATGCTTTTTCGCAAAAAACACAGTTAAATTCGGAAATAGCCATGAGCAATAATGATGCAAATCTATTTTCATCTATAGATGACGAGAACAATGTTGCCGTTGCTGCAAAATTAAAATGGGAACAAATTTTAATCGATAAAAAATGGCAATTAAAAAGCGCCATTTCACATGAATTTGTTCAGCAAAATTTTAACACAGAACAAAATTGGGAATCTATAGAATTTAATAGAGATTGGAATGTACTCAACAACAACGCAACTAAAAATTATTTTCAATCAGAAATACTCCTTCATAATAAAAAAAATGATGTGGTATCATACAGATTTAACCACTTAAGTTATACCGATATTTTTTCTGGAAAAAAACACGAATTTACCTCTAAAATAAGCTTGAAAAAAACATTATTATCTCTAAATAGCAGTTTTTTAAACAATACTTCGACTTTAGAAGATAATTCGTTTTTTAGAGCAAAAGCAACAGTAGAACACAATTTTAATAAAAAATGGGTAGGCAGTTTTATAAATTATGAAAGCAATCGGAGAAAAAATGGCAGTACCCAGGAGTTCATCAATACGAGCCATCGTTTTAAAGAGTACGAAGCCTATTTAGGAATTGGAGATAGTACAAATGTCTTTGTAAAACTGGGCTTTAATTACAGAAATAATGATAGTATAAAAGCAAGGACTTTTACTAGAATTAATGATAGAAAAACCTTTTATATACAAAGTAAATTGGTGCAAAAAGAACAAACAAATTTGAGTGTTTTTGCAAACTACAGACATACTAATAATAGGTTTACAAACAATGTTGAAAAATCGCTGAATTCTAAAATTATTTTTAACCAGCAACTATTGAATCGTTTTATTAATTTAGGAAGTGTGTACGAAACCTCCTCAGGGAATATTTCTAGACAAGAATATATGTATGTCAAAACAGAACCTGGCTTTGGGTATTATACTTGGATAGATTATAATGGTGATGGAATTAAAGATTTTGATGAATTTGAAATTGCAGAGTTTCAAGATCAAGCAACATACTTACGCTTACCGAAACCAAATATCCGGTTTGTTCCGACTCAAAGAGCAAAATTTACCCAATCGATAACCTTAAACCCAAAAATTTGGTCATCTCAAAAAGGAATGAAAAAAATTATCTCTAAATTTTACAATCAAAGTTTTCTGAGTGTTGAAAATGAACAAGAAAGAATTGGAAACTCGTTTAATTTTAATCCATTCGATTTAAATGAAGACAAACTACTAGGGCTTTCTTTAAATCTTCGAAATAGTCTTTTTTTTAACAAAAACCTGCAAAAATACAGTGTAACGTATACTTTTGGAAAAACAAGAAACAAGCAACAATATTTTATTGGAAGTCAAGAAAATAACCTCAAATTGCATCAAGTAACAGTAGCCCATAAATTTAAGCATTTTTGGTTGTTTGAACTCCTTGGAAAAACATCTAAAAATGACCTAGTTACTGAAAATTTCAGCACGAGAAACTACAATATTCACAGCAATGAAATTGAACCTAAAATTAGTTTTCTATACGATGAAAATAACCGATTTACGGCTTTCTATCACTTTAAAAACAAGAAAAATCAATTGCTTAATTTTGAAAACTTAGCGCAACAAAAATTTGGTTTGGAATACTTTTATCGTTCAAAGAAAAAAAATCAAATTTCTGCAAATATCAATGTGTTTTTAAATGATTTCATAGGAGAAACAAATACACCTGTTGCCTACCAAATGTTAGAAGGTCTTCAAGCAGGAAAAAACTATACCTGGAATGTTGTATTCAATCGAAAATTAAATGCCTTTTTAAACTTAAATCTGAATTATGTGGGGAGAAAAAGTGAAAATTCTAAAACAATTCATATCGGGAACATCCAATTAAAGGCTGTTTTTTAAGTTTTTTTGGTATCTTGCCAATAAAATTTAAAAAAATGAAAAAAATCGTATTATTAAGTAGCCTTTTTATGAGTATAATCTCCTATGCTCAAGTGAATACAGAAACGGAGAATCCTGAATTTCCTCAAGATATTGAGAAAAAACATGAACTAAAAATTAATGCCTTATCATTATTAGCAGCAAAGTGGATCGATGTATCTTACGAGAATCTTATTAACGAAGAATCTTCATTTGGAGTTTCTGCAACTTTAAATACCGATACAAGTTATAGTGATTTAAAGTATTCTTTAACCCCCTATTACAGACGTTATTTTTCTAACAAATTTGCTAGAGGCTTTTTTGTGGAAGGGTTTGGAATGTTATTCTCAGCAAAAGACACTGATCTCTTTGGTTACGGAAGCCAAGAGTTTAAAACGGGTGTTGCAATGGGAGTTTCTGTAGGGGGGAAATTCGTCTCTAAAAAAGGGTTTTCTGCTGAACTCTTACTAGGTGTTGGTCGAAATTTTAACGATAGTACTTACAATGAGGGTATTGCCCGAATTGGTATTTCTGTTGGGCACAGATTTTAAAATTAAGGGACTAATTTTTGTATTTCACCAAAAAAAATGAAAAAATGAAAAAATTACTTTTAATCCTAGGTCTGATCTCTTCCACAGTTGCCTACTCTCAACAAGAAATTAAAATAGACATTGCAGATGCCTTGGTCATCAGAAGTATGGAGTTCTCTTATGAAAATTACCTTACAGAAGAATCTTCGGTTGGTATTTCTGCACTCTTTAATTTAGCAAAACAGGAGACCAATTTTAGATATAATGAAAATGTGATGTTTACGCCATATTACCGTCATTATTTTTCTACAAACCAGCAATGGAATTTTTTTGGGGAAGGTTTTTTAGGAATCAATTCAGGAAAAAAAGAACGTATTGAAAATTCAAACATCTACGATGAAAAATATACCGATGGCGCTCTAGGAGTTGCTGTTGGAACGAAATACATTGCAACCGGTGGTTTGATTCTTGATGCATATATTGGAGTGGGTAGAAATCTATTTGGCGCTAATTCTCCTGTGTTAGTCCCAAGAGTGGGCTTTAATATCGGTTGGAGGTTCTAAGAACAGATTCTATACTCCATTACATTCGTATGAATGCAAAAAAAATCTCTTGAAAGAAATTCTTACAAGAGATTTTTTATGTTAGAGATACTGTATTTCAGAAATTACGAACTTCGACTATAAGCCTGCACTTTTCCATGTCCAAGAACTAACCGCTACTTTTGTTCCAGTTTTGTAATCTGCAGTAGTGGAAGCATCTGTTCCATCTATTTGAACATTAGATAGTGCACCACCGTCCTTCATATCAATATTGGTGTCATATCCTTCCAACCAAATATTGGTAATGGTTCCTCCAGATTGTTTTTTAAATTGTAAGGCAGTCCCGCCAACAGTTGAAATTGCTGTTAAATTTACAAATTGTGGATTCCCATTTACCTTATCTCCTTCAAAAGCAGTAGAAAAACCTGAAACTGTATGAGAAATATAGGTATTTGTTATTGTTCCGTTCCATCCTTCTGTCCAATCTACAGAATCATCTTCATTATTTTCTAAGTATAAGTTTGTTACAGAAACAGTTCCTCCGAAAAATTCAATTCCATCATCAGATCCATTGATAATCGCTACATTTCTTATTGAGGTTCCAGAACCAACAGCATACAAAGAAATTCCGTTGTATTGAGAATCTGCATTAATTTGAGCTCCGGTTCCCTTAATGACTAAATAATTGATAGCTCCTGAATTATCAGCATCATTCGAGCCTCCATAAATAAAACCACCTACTTCTGCTTGTGCATCTTCACCGGCAGATGTGGTAGCATCTCCACAAATCGTTAATCCTCCCCAGTCACCAGGGTTTCCCGAAGCTGAAGACATAAGAACAGGACTAGATTCGGTTCCTTGAACATCTATTTTACCGCCTTTAAGAACAGCAATGTATACATCGGTTCCACCATTTGATGCTTGAATTGTTGTTCCTGCAGGAATGGTTAGTGTAACTCCTGATTCTATGATAAAAGAAGAATTTAAGTTGTAAATTGTATTCGCATTCAAAGTAAAATTTTCATTCAAACTTCCATTCATTACTCCAGAATTTAAGTTTTTGATAACTTCCGAAACCGGTTCTTCAATAATAATAGGAGGTTCATCACTTCCACAACTGGTGGCTAATGAAATCACTACAAAAGAAAATGCTACTACGTTTAAAAATTTAAAAATTGATTTTTTCATTTTTTGTTTGTTATGTTTATTAATTTTCTACAAATAAATCACCTTAATGTTTAGTTTTATTTACCTGATCATTAATAATATGTTAGTTTTTTTTATCAATTTGACTCTTTTGTTAAGGATTTGTTAATCGGTTAAAAAGTATATTTTACACTCAATGTTAACTGACTTCCTTTCTTATAAGATAATACTGTATGATTGATTTCCTCATTTGTAATTAAACTTCTAACCAATTGGGTTTGTTTTATTTCTGGATTTAATAAATTACGTCCCACCAATTTTACTAGCAAGTTTTTAGACAGTTCTTTGCTAACTACTAAATCTAATGTTACAAAGCCTTTTTCTATAATTTCATCATTATATAAGGTAGCACTATTAGAAAAATCTTCAGGGGAGCCCAAAGCAAATATTTTATCTGAAGCATAGTTTCCTGTTAACGATGCTGCAAACTCTTTTTCTTGATTATTAGTGTAACTTAGAGAGCCATTCACAATAAAATCTGAGGCTCCTTGTAAACTAGAGGCTGTACTATTCTCATATTGAAAATCTTTTAATAAATCCTGATTTAACCACATTTTGGTAATATTCCCTGTGATATTTAGAATATTTTCTTCGTCTTCATTTTTTAACAAGGGTGTTTTTGTTTCTAGTTCTATACCATATACCGTTGCTTTTTCTCCAGTATTTGCATAAAAGAAATATCCTGAAGATCCTCTTGTTTGTGTTAAATTTATTGGATTATTAATTTGCTTATAAAATGTTGTTGCAGAGAATACTTGCCCTCTTTGAGGAAATATTTCATATTTAAGATCAAAATTATAGATTTCAGATTTATTTAAATCTGGATTCCCCTTCGTAACTCGCCCAGTTGGAGAAACATACTCAAATGGAGATAATTCTTTGAATTCTGGCAAGGTTTGAGTGATACTTGATGCAAAACGTAAATAGGTGTTTTCTGCTACTTCAAATTTTAAATTTACGCTTGGGTATACTCCTTGATAAACTCTATTCAAAGACCCAATTCTTCCAAGTTGATTTTCCTGGTCATAGAAATTAGCAACATCCCAGATTGCATTTATTTCATCTCTTTCAAAACGCAGCCCTATATTACCTGATAATTTGGTATCTGAGGTAAAGTCAACGTTTACAAAACCAGCCATGATCGATAAATCTGCTTGAAATCTATCTGCGGGAGAGGTTCTTAAGATTAGCCCGTTGTTAAAGCCCGTTGAAGTAAATGTTGATGACAGTTGATCTATAGATGGGGCCGTAACTCCTTTTGCTTTCACCCCTACAAATAACGATTTAAAAGTTCTTTCTTTATACCTATAATTTACTCCGTAGTTTAAAGAATACGGTTTGTTATCATCTTCATCTTTGATCCCCAAGGCCCACTTATTCTCTATAAAACCATTGTATTCTGTATCTTGAATCTTTTGGCTAGATTTTCTTTGTTGGTAATCTCCGACATGGGCATATTGAATGGTTGGCGAGCTAGTAGTATCTAAAATATTTACCTCATTTCTTATTCTATTTGGTTCTTCCGCCAAAACAAAATTATATCCCCCTGCCCAGTTTAAAGTATTGTTTTCATTCCATGAATGTTTTCCTAAAATTTGGTTCACAAATAGGGTGGTTTGTCTAAAGTTTTGATCCCTTACAAAAGCTCCATCTTCTTGAGGGTCTTGGTCAAAAACATATCCAAATCCATTTCTACCTTGTTCGTATAAATTGTCTTCAGACTTATTTACGAAAAGGGTATTGTATCTAATTTTATGAGTATCATTTAATTTGATTCCAACATTGATATACCCAGTAGTATTTGTTTTAGTAATAAAACTTTCTACATCATTTGAAGCGGCTGTAACTCCATTTGAAAGGCTTATTGGTCTCGAAACAGCAGGAAAGGCTTTGTCTAATACATTCGATCTGAATGCTCTAAACACACCCTCTTGATGTTCAAAAGATTTAGAGTGAGAACCCATAAAAAAAACAGAGACCTCTTTTTCAAAAACATCAAACTTTCTTGCGGCAGAAAAAGAACCATTATAGTTAACAGGAGTTGCAACTTTTTCGGTATCCCAACCTTGGAAGGTTATTAAATTTTGTAATGCATATTTTTTTTGATGAAACCCAGAGATTACATCATTACTAATAACGGTTCTTCTGAAGGAATCTGAAACTCCCAAAACATTGGTATTAGATCCACTCGCTAAGGAAATAGAGTATCCTTTTTTAGTGTATTCTTTTGTATTTACATCAACATTACCAGAACCTTGATCTGCATAATTTGCTGTAGCATACGTTTTGCTAATTCCTACATTTTTAATACTATTTGTTGAAAATAAATCTAAATTGATGTTTTTATTTTCAACATCATCAGAAGGAATTGGCAACCCATTCATCGAAGTTGATAGATATCGATCTCCTAACCCTCTTATATATATGTTTCCAGAACCTTCACTTTTAGTAACTCCAGAGATTTTAGTGGTTGCATTTGCCGCATTTGATACTCCAATCTTTGATAATGTTTGAGCTCCAATACTTTCTTTGATAACAACTGCCTTTTTTTGTTCTAGCAATAACGCAGATACAGATTCTTTGGAGGTAGAAGACTTAATAACCACCTCTTCTAAAGAAACTCCCTCTTCTGCAGACATTACTTGGTTGACTGTCATAGGCTCACCTTCAATTACAGTAACTAATTTTTCAACTGTTTTGTATCCTAAAAAACTAAAAACCAACACTTGGTCACCTGCGGGTACACTTATCGTATAATTACCATCAAAATCAGTGGTAGTTCCGATGGTAGTTCCTTTTATTTGAATATTAGCAAACGGTAATGGCTCGTTATTTGTCTCTTTGTCGGAGAGAAACCCTTTGATTACCCCTCTATTCTGAGCAACATTAATTTGACTAAAAATTAAAAAAAGGATGACTAAAAATTTCTTCATTGTATGTATTATTTATAGTGCAAAATTCTACTACAATTGTAAACTCTGTGTTAGATGGAGATTATGATTAGATTATGGAAATATTAAGTAACTGTTAAATGGGGGAAAACAATTAATAGTTCGTTAACTTAAAGAAAATATTAATTTAAAATCCCTAGTATAGGTTTGTAATAATCTTAAGAGATTTAAATGTCATCATAAATTTATTAGTTTTTGTCGACTATTTTATATGACCAACTGCCTCTGGCCAAGGCAGTTTTTTTATTTGTATTTTATTAATATTTGATTAACATTTACTTAACATGGGGGTTGGTTATTTGCAGCGACAAAAACTAATACTTATGAATTTATCTTTATTGCGCACTACAGCAATATCAATATTTATTTTTGCTTCCCTAAGCATGAATGCACAGAACACAAATGCTCCAAAATTTGGAAAAGGTTTATTTAACCTAATCGGAAAAGACAGTACTTGGTCTATGAAAGTTGGGTTGCGATTTCAAACGCTCGCAACTTCCAATTGGGATGCCCAAAATGGACTTTCAAACCCGGCTTCCTCTATGATGATTCGAAGATCTCGATTAAAATTTGATGGATTTGCCTATTCACCAAAATTAAAATATAAAGTAGAATTAGGGTTGTCAAATAGAGATCAATCAGGAGCTTCTCAATATACAAGTAATGCACCAAGGCAAATTCTAGATGCTGTCTTAAAATGGAATTTCTCTGGAAATTTCGTTTTGTGGTTTGGACAAACTAAATTACCTGGAAATAGAGAACGTGTAATTTCCTCTGCCAATTTACAACAAGTAGACCGGTCTTTACTAAATAGTAGGTTCACTATTGATAGAGACATGGGGATTCAATTAAGACACCATTTCAACCTTACAGATACTTTTTTAGTCAAAGAAATTTTTTCGATGGCACAAGGTGAAGGTAGAAACATCACCAAAGGAAACTTAGGGGGTCATCAATACACAACTCGTTTGGAATTATTTCCTTTTGGAGATTTTGCAAGTAAAGGAGATTACAAAGGAAGTGATCTTAAATTTGAGCAAAAACCAAAATTATCTCTTGGATTTGCCTATGATTTTAACAACAATGCATCCAAAACAAGAAGTAACCAAGGGTCTTATATGGCCAACGATGTGGGTTATTTCTCTACAAATATTTCTACTCTTTTTATGGATGCGATGTTTAAATACAAAGGTTTTTCTTTGATGGCTGAATATGCAGATAGGAAAGCAGATGATGTTTTTGCAAAAAACTCTGACGGATCTTTAACCGGAGATATTGTTCAGGTTGGTAATGGTTTAAACCTTCAATCTGGGTATTTATTATCGAAAACTGTGGAGGTTTCGGCGCGTTATACAAACATTTCTTTGGACAAAGCAATTACTGGAAAAGGAGCTGAAAATCAATATACATTAGGTTTATCTAAGTATATTTCTGGTCATAGTTTGAAAGTTCAAACAGATTTAAGTTACACTGATATTGGTTTTAAAACAAATCAATTATTATACAGAATTCAAGTAGACATACATTTTTAGAAAAAATAATAACACAATGGTAACATAGATGCTATTTTATGTCCATAAATTTGTAAAACTTAATTTAATCAAAACAAAATGGGAGATCCATATATTTTAATGTTAGTCGCTTTGGCTGTTTTAGCCATTGTAGATTTAGTTGTTGGAGTTAGTAATGATGCTGTTAACTTCTTAAATTCAGCCATCGGCTCAAAAGCAATATCAGTAAGAAATATTATGATTATTGCTAGTTTGGGTGTCTTCTTTGGTGCCATCACTTCAAGTGGAATGATGGAGGTAGCTCGTAAAGGGATTTTTAATCCTAATATGTTTATGTTCCAAGACATTATGTTCATTTTTATGGCAGTAATGATTACTGACATTCTTTTATTGGATGTATTTAATTCTCTTGGTATGCCAACCTCGACGACAGTTTCTATTGTATTTGAATTGTTAGGTGCTGCTGTGTGTATTTCATTGATTAAAATATCTGCTAATGACGCTGAATCATTCTCTGATCTATGGAATTATATCAACTATGAAACTGCTGCCAAAATTATTTTTGGAATATTACTTTCTGTTGTGGTCGCATTCTCAGTTGGGGCAATTGTTCAGTTCTCTTCTAGGTTAATTTATTCATTTAATTTTGAAAAAAGAGCTACCTATATTAGTGCCCTTTTTGGAGGCTTTGCCATTACTGCAATCACCTACTTTATCATTATTAAGGGAATGAAAGGAACTCCTTTTTATAAAGATGTAAAGTTTTTAATTGAAGGCAATACATTGGGAATAATCGCAGGGAGTTTTATCATTTGGTCTGTCATTTCACAACTATTGATAAAAATCTTTAACATTAATATTTTAAAATTAATTATTGGTATTGGAACCTTTTCTTTGGCAATGGCTTTTTCTGGTAATGATTTAGTGAACTTCGTTGGTGTCCCAATTGCAGCATGGAATTCATACCAAGCATGGGAAATTTCAGGAGTAGCTGCTGATGCTTTTTCTATGGGAGTTCTTGCTAAAAAAGTACCTTCTAATATTTGGTTATTATTAATAGCAGGAGCTATTATGGTAATTACTTTATGGACGTCCAGCAAAGCTCAAAATGTTATAAAGACAGGTATTGATTTATCTCGTCAAGGAGAAGGACATGAGAAGTTTCAACCAAACCCATTATCTAGAGTTGTCGTTCGAGCTGCAATGTCTTTAAACAAAGGAATTGGTTTTATTTTTCCAAAATCAACACTAAATTTTATAGATTCTAAATTTCAAAAACCTGTAATAGAACTACCAAAAGACAAAACCTATGAATTGCCTGCTTTTGATCTGGTAAGAGCTTCTGTTAACTTGATCGTAGCAGGAATCTTAATCTCTATTGCTACCTCTATGAAACTTCCATTATCAACTACATATGTAACCTTTATGGTGGCCATGGGAACCTCTTTAGCGGATAGAGCTTGGGGGCGTGAAAGTGCCGTTTATAGAGTTGCGGGGGTGCTTAATGTTATTGGAGGTTGGTTTTTAACTGCCATTACAGCATTTTTAGCTGCTGCTTTAGTAGCATACCTCATTAGTTGGGATATGGTTATGATTCCAATTTTATTGGCAATTGTTGCTTTTCTAATTGGTAGAAACACCTTAATTCATAGAGAAAAATCTAAAAACGTTAAAAAAAGAGAATATATAGAAAGATCTGAATTAATTACCATCAATGGAGTGATAGAAGAAAGTGCAGATCATATTTCTGAAGTAATAAATCGTGTAAATAAATTGTATTCAAATGTTGTGAATGATTTGGCAGATCATGACTTAAACAAATTGCGTAAAACAGATAAACACGTTAAAAAATTAAATGATGAAATAGATGGATTGAAAGATGGCGTTTTCTATTTTATCAAATCTTTAGATGAAACTTCTGTTCAAGCAAGTAGGTTTTACATTATGGTTCTAGGGTATTTACAGGATGTAGCTCAATCTATTAGTTATATTTCAAGAGCAAGTTATAAACACGTAAACAACAACCACAAAAACTTAAAGAAAGCACAATTAAAAGATTTAGAAAAAATAGACAATCAATTGTCTTCTATTCTTTCTAAAGAAGCTGCTATTTTTGAAAACAGAGCCTTAGACAATCTAAATGAACTCTTGATAGAAAAGAACGAATTACTAAAAAGTGTTTCTTTGTCAATTGAGAGTCAAGTGTCTAGAATTAGAACTGATGAATCAAGTCCTAAAAATACCACACTCTACTTCAGTGTTCTTTTGGAAACAAAAGATTTAATAAAAGCGTTGATGAACTTATTAGAAACGTATGAAGAATTTCATTTAGGAACAAAACAAGGCAATTAAAACCTTGTTATAAAACAAAAAAAACCATGAAGAATTTCATGGTTTTTTTTTGTAATTATTTTATTCTTTTTTAGCATTAAAATATTGGTATACCTTGGTTGCTCTTGAAGTCCCAATCGCCTCTTCTAATTGATCTAAAGAAGCTTCTTTTACTCGCTTTGCAGACTTGAATTTACGTAATAAAGTAATAATTGTTTGCTTGCCAATATTGGGAATCTGTTCCAGCTCTGATTGAATGGCACTTTTACTACGCTTATTTCTATGAAAAGTAATTCCAAATCGGTGTGCTTCATTTCTTAAAAATTGAGTGATTTTTAAGGTTTCAGATTTTTTATCTAAATACAAAGGAATTGGATCGTCGGGATAATAAATTTCTTCTAAGCGTTTTGCAATTCCAATGATCGCAATTTTACCCCGTAATCCTAGAATTTCTAAACTTTTTAGTGCCGATGATAATTGTCCTTTTCCTCCATCAACAATAATTAGTTGCGGCAACGGTTCGTCTTCTGCCAACAATCGTTTATATCTTCTATAAACAACTTCTTCCATGGAGGCAAAATCATCAGGTCCTTTAACCGTTTTAATATTGTAGTGTCTGTATTCTTTTTTACTTGGTTTCCCATCTTTAAAAACAACACATGCAGCAACAGGATTGGTTCCTTGAATGTTAGAATTATCAAAACATTCTATGTGCCTGGGCTCTTCAGAAAGTCGTAAATCTTTCTTCATTTGTGCCATAATTCTTTTTACATGTCTGTCTGGATCTACAATTTTAATCTGTTTAAATTGCTCTTGTCTATAATATTTTGCATTTCTTTCTGAGAGTTCTAGAATACGTTTTTTATCCCCTAATTTTGGTATGGTCACTTGAATATGTTCCCCTAAATTAAGTGGAAAGGGAACATAAATTTCAGGAGCCTGAGAATTGAAACGTTGGCGAATTTCAACAATAAATAGCGCTAATAGTTCAGGTTCTGATTCATCTAGTTTCTTTTTGATTTCTGTGGTATGAGATTGAATAATTGAACCATTCGAAATTTTTAAAAAATTAGCATACCCATGCGTTTCATCGGATATAATAGAAAATACATCAACATTGTTGATGGATGGATTTACAATGGTCGATTTTGATTGATAATTACTGAGTAAACTAAGTTTTTCTTTTATTTTTTGAGCTTCTTCAAATTCCATTTTTTCGGCAAATACGCCCATCATTATTTGAAATTTCTCCAAACTTTGTTTAAAATTTCCCTTTAGGATATTTCTAATTTCTTTAATAGAATTGTTGTAATCCGCCTCAGACTCAAGAGCCTCACACGCTCCTCTACAATTCTTTAAGTGATATTCTAAACATACTTTATATTTGCCCTCATTAATATTTTGTGCACTCAAATCGTAAGTACATGTTCTCAGTGGATATAATTCTTTAATTAAATCTAATAGCGCTCTTACAGTTCTTACAGACGTGTAGGGACCAAAATATTCCGATCCATCTTTGATAACACGACGCGTCATAAAAATTTTTGGAAAACGTTCTTTTTTTAGACAAATCCATGGATAACTCTTATCATCCTTCAAGAGAACGTTATAGCGAGGTTTGTATTTTTTAATTAAATTATTCTCTAATAAAAGTGCATCTGTTTCCGTATTAACAACAATGTGTTTTATGTAAACAATTTTTTTTACTAAAACACTCGTTTTACCATTCTCATGATTTTTATTGAAATACGATGCAACTCTTTTTTTTAAATTTTTAGCTTTCCCAATGTATATAATTACATCGTCTTTATCAAAATATTGATACACTCCAGGTTCATTCGGTAAAGTTTGTATTTGAAGTTCTAAAGGTGAAGGCATGCAACGAAAATACACATTTTTTTAGACACTTAATAAAGGAATATCACGGAAAAAATAGCGCTAAAATAAATTCAATTGTTAAGAACAAAAAAACCTAGAAGATAAAATATAATTGAAAAGAGATTCTATTAAAAAAAGGAGCTCTAGGTGAGAACCTCTTCCTTTGGAAAAGCATGATTGCTATAAATAAACAACAACGCGACTCCAATACTTATGAATGCATCTGCAGGATTAAAAATATACTGAAAAAAAGTAAAAAAATCTCCACCGATGAAAGGAATCCAATCTGGCAATGTCCCTTGCCATATAGGAAAATAAAACATATCTACCACTTTGCCATAAAAGAGTTCTCCATAAGGGTTTTCTGAAAAAAGAGTCGCTACTTTATGATGAGAATCATCAAAAATAACTCCATAAAAAATAGAATCTAGAATATTACCTATTGCACCCGAAAAGATGAGAGCTATCGCAAAAATTACGGCATTGTGAACCTTTCTTTTGATGTTTTGATACAACCAATATACAATTCCACTAACAGCAACCAGCCTAAATAAGGTTAAAAACAACTTTCCTGCTCTACCTCCAAATTCAAACCCCATAGCCATGCCGTTATTTTCTGTAAAATGGAATTTAAACCAATCGAAAATAATCACTTCTTGTCCAAGTACAAAGTGAGTTTTCACATACACTTTAAGAACTTGATCTAAAATAATTGCAATTAAAACGGTAAGAATTGCAAAATTTTTTTTTGACATGATTTTTTTATTTGAGCCCACAAAAGGAACACCGTTATTGTTTTCGTTTTGCTTCAATACTTAAAGTTGCATGAGGAACTAATCTTAAACGCTCTTTCTGAATCAATTTTCCTGTAACTCTACAAACACCATATACCCCATTATCAATTCGTAACAAAGCATTTTTTAAATCTCTAATGAATTTTTCTTGTCGAATCGCTAATTGAACATTTGCTTCTTTGTTCATAACATCTGAACCTTCATCAAAAGACTTAAACGAAGGAGAAGTATCATCTGTTCCATTGTCTGCATCATTCTTATATGCTTCTTTTAATAGTAATAAATCTTCTTCTGCTCTTGCTATTTTTTTCTCAATAATCTCTCTGAACTCTTGTAAGTCTTCCTTTGAAAATTTTAATTTTACGTCTGACATAAATTTTATATTTTTTCAATTAATATTTTACTCTTTATCGTATCAAATTCAACCTCTACACCGTTTCGTAATTCATCAGTAAAAACTAATTTTAGAGTGAGTGTTTCACTCATAATGTATTCTTTATTTTCTGAAATAGCTGCTTGTAAATTTTGATCGTCTAAAATTGTTAATTTAATTTTATCTGTTACTTCTAATCCTAAATCTTTTCGGGCATTCTGAATTCTATTTACCAATTCTCTAGCAACACCTTCTTTACGCAATTCTTCTGTTATGGTTACATCTAAAGCAACTGTTAAAGAACCTTCATTGGCCACAAGCCATCCTTCAATGTCTTTAGATGAAATCTCTACATCTTCAAGTTCTAAAGTAATATTTTTTTCATTAATACAGATAGAAATTTGCTGCTCTTTTTCAATTTTGCTTATATCTTCTTGAGTAAAATTTTGAACTTCAGCTGCAATAAAACGCATGTCTTTCCCAAATTTTGGTCCCAATGCTTTGAAATTTGGTTTAATTTGTTTGATTAAAATATCTGATGCATCCTCTAAAAGTTGAATCTCTTTTATATTTACTTCATGCTTTATGAGGCTGGCAACGGCCAAAATTTCTTCCTTTTGTTGCTCATTCGCTATTGGAATCATTATTTTTTGAAGTGGTTGACGTACTTTAATTTTTTCTTTCGCTCTTAAAGACAATACCAATGAAGATATAATTTGAGCGTTTTCCATTTTGCGTTCCAAGCTTTGATCTACAAAACTTTGGTCAAATTTTGGAAAATCAGATAAATGAATACTTTCTGAGGTTTCTTTTTGAGTTACAGAATTTAAGTCTTGATATAGTTTATCCATGAAAAAGGGTGCTATTGGCGCACTCAATTTTGCAATAGTTACCATACAAGTATACAGCGTTTGATAGGCAGAAATTTTATCTGTTTGATAATCTCCTTTCCAAAAACGTCTTCTGCTCAAACGCACATACCAATTACTTAGGTATTCTTGCGTAAATTCTGAGATTGCTCTTGCTGCTCTTGTAGGCTCGTATGCCTCATAGAATTTGTCTACTTTTGTTATTAAAGTATGTAATTCTGATAAAATCCATCGATCTAATTCTGGCCTGTCTTTTAAGGATATGTCTTTCTCAGCATATGAAAACCCATCGATATTTGTATATAAAATAAAAAAAGAATACGTATTGTATAGCGTTCCAAAAAACTTACGCTTTACCTCTTCTATTCCCTCTAAATCAAACTTTAAATTATCCCAAGGATTTGCATTTGATATCATGTACCATCGGGTCGCATCTGCTCCATAGGTAGATAAGGTTGTAAAAGGATCTGTTGCGTTTCCAAGACGTTTAGACATTTTATGCCCATTTTTATCTAAAACCAATCCATTAGACACCACATTTTTATAAGCTACAGAATCAAAAACCATGGTTGAAATTGCATGAAGCGTGTAAAACCAACCACGTGTTTGGTCTACTCCCTCTGCAATAAAATCTGCTGGAAAAGATTTATTTTGGTCTATTTTTTGTTTATTCTCAAAAGGATAATGCCACTGTGCATAGGGCATAGAACCAGAATCAAACCAAACATCAATTAAATCACTTTCGCGGTTCATGGGTTGTCCTGATGCTGATACTAAAACAATCTGATCAACAATATTTTTATGTAAATCTATTGTTGCATAATTTTCCTCTGTATTATTCCCAACTTCAAAGCTTGAAAAAATATCTTCACTCATAAAACCTGCAGTTACAGCAAGTGACATTTCGTGTTTTAGTTCTTCAACTGAACCAATACAAATTTCTTCTTTACCATCTTCTGTTCTCCAGATTGGCAAAGGAATTCCCCAATATCTTGAACGAGATAAATTCCAATCGTTTGCATTTGCTAACCAGTTTCCAAAACGACCAGTACCTGTAGATTCAGGCTTCCAGTTGATCGTTTTATTTAACTCATGCATTCGGTTTTTTACATCAGTTACTTTAATAAACCATGAATCTAAGGGGTAATATAAAATAGGCTTATCCGTTCTCCAACAATTTGGATAACTGTGTTTGTATTTTTCAACTTTAAAAGCCTTATTTTCTGTTTTGAGCTTAATTGCTAGCTCAACATCTATCGATTTTTCTGGAGCCTCACCATCTTTATAATATTCATTCTTCACATACTTACCTGCAAATTCACCAACTTCTGGCCTAAATTTTCCCTGTAAATCTACTAATGGAACTAAATTATCATTTTCATCTTTCACCAACATTGGTGGTATTTCAGGAGTTGCTTGTTTTGCTACAATGGCATCATCTGCTCCAAAAGTTGGGGCGGTATGTACAATTCCTGTTCCATCTTCTGTAGTTACAAAATCTCCAGAAATTACTCTAAAGGCATCCTCTGGATTGTCATTTGGAAGGCAGTAATCTAAGATTTGTTCGTATTTGATGTCTACTAAATCTCTACCGATAAATTCTTTCAATACACGAAAAGGAATCTTTTTATCACCAGCATTGTAGGTATTTAGTTCGTCTAAGGACGTAACTTCAAAATTATTCTTTCCTCCAAATTGTTTGCCAACAAGTTTTTTGGCTAAAATTACTTTTGTAGGCTCAAAAGTATATTGATTGAATGTTTCGACTAAAACATATTCGATTTTTGGGCCTACAGTTAAGGCTGTATTACTGGGGAGTGTCCATGGTGTAGTCGTCCAAGCTAAAAAATAAATGGTTCCTTCATTTTTTAAAAAGTCTGGAAGCGTATTTTCTACCGATTTAAATTGTGCTACAACAGTTGTATCTGTTACGTCCTGGTAGGTCCCCGGTTGATTTAATTCATGAGAACTTAAACCAGTTCCAGCTTTTGGAGAATAAGGCTGAATGGTATACCCTTTGTATATTAATTTTTTATTGTAAATCTGTTTTAATAGCCACCAAACAGATTCCATATACTTAGGCTCGTAGGTAATATAGGGATCTTCCATATCTACCCAATACCCCATTTTCTGTGTTAAATCATTCCAAACATCGGTATACCGCATGACCGCTTTTCTACAAGCAGCATTGTACTCTTCGACAGAAATTTTTTGTCCAATATCTTCTTTGGTAATCCCCAACTCCTTTTCAACTCCTAACTCAATTGGTAAACCATGAGTATCCCAACCCGCTTTTCGCTTCACTTGGTATCCTTTCATGGTTTTGTAACGTGGGAAAATATCTTTAATAGCTCTCGCTAGAACATGATGAACTCCCGGCAAGCCATTAGCAGAAGGGGGCCCTTCAAAAAATACAAATGGTTTTGCATTTTCTCTTGAAGTTACACTCTTTTCAAAAATGTTGTTTTCTTGCCAATAAGTAAGAATTTCTTCTGCAACTTTTGGTAAGTCAAGACCTTTATATTCAGGAAATTTAGCTTTCATTTTCTATCATTTCTAATGAGAATGCGAAATTAAGGATTTTCTATAAAACGGAGGCTTTTAGACGCAAAAAAAAGAACTGACTACATGCCTCTTTCTTTTTTAATGGTTTCGTAAGCAGATTGTATGCTTTGAAATTTTTCGTTTGCTCCTTTTAAATGTGCCTCTCCCAAATCCTGAAGTTTATCTGGATGGTATTTTTTTACCATTTTTCTGTATCCCTTTTTCACCTCTTCATTGGAAGCAGATTCGGAAATTTCTAAAATTTTGTAAGCATTCGCCGAAACGTCAAAGAACATGGCTTTTATCGATTCATAATCTTGCAGATTGACATACAAGTACCCCGCTATTTTTTTAATTTCTTCTAATTCTGCTTGAACAACGTATTGATCTGATTTCGCAATCCCAAATAAAAAGTGAACTAATTGTAAACGAGAAGCATGTGGCATGTTTTGTCTAATCTGAATACACACTTGACGAGCAGAAACCTCCTTTTTTATAATTCCATTAAACAATTTAAATGCATTATTTGCTCTTTGTTTTCCATACATATTCACGAATTGATTTCGAACAAAATCCAATTCTCGTTGATCTACTTTGCCGTCAACTTTAATGACAATAGAAGCCAAGACTAATAAGCATATTTCAAAATCTCCCGATTGAGTTTGCTCAAAACGACTCCCTGTTTTTACTCTTCTTTGATAAGCTTGTTGTTCTTTATTTAAATCTTCATTAGAAAAACCACTTACAAACTGACCAATTGCAAATCCTATTGCAGCTCCAATTGGCCCCCCTAAACTAAATCCTAAACCTGCACCCAACCATTTCGTAAAACTTCCCATATCATAATTTGTCCCAAATATATAAAAATAGCCTTATTTAAGGTTCATTTATCATCTCGATTTTGTGAATATCTTAATTAAAATAAGCTTTAAAATACCTCTTGAATTCCGATTGAATTATTCCTATATTTGTACCTTAAATAAATGATAATTATGTATCCAGAAGAATTAGTAAAGCCAATGCGTGATGAGTTAATAAACGCAGGTTTTAAAGCATTATATACAAGTGAAGATGTCGAAAACGCAATTTCCAAAGAAGGAACAACTTTGGTCATGGTAAATTCTGTTTGTGGATGTGCTGCAGGTACCGCTAGACCAGGAGCCATTGCTTCTCTAGGAGCCGATAAAGTTCCTGTAAACCTAACGACTGTTTTTGCAGGAGTAGAAAAAGAGTCTACACAAAAAGCCCGTGAATTCATGGTTCCTTTTCCTCCATCTTCACCAGCAATCGCATTGTTTAAGGATGGAAATTTGGTACACATGTTAGAACGTCATCATATTGAAGGTAGGTCTGCACAAATGATTGCACAAAATTTAGTTCAAGCTTATGATGAGTTTTGTTAAAACCAACAAATAACACTTTCTAAAAGAAAGCGTATTAAAATCCATTCTAATTTGAATGGATTTTTTTATTTTTATAAAACAAACTCTAAACAAAGGAGAAATGTATCAAGAAATAGTAATTGAAAATGCCATTAAATTTGTAAAAGAAATACTAAAAAATGCTGAAGGAGGGCATGATTGGTTTCATATTAACCGCGTATTAAAAAATGCTGTTTTAATTTCTAAAGAAGAAAAAGCAGATCTTTTTATCGTTTCTTTGGGTGCTTTATTTCACGATATAGCTGATCCTAAATTTCATCATGGTGATGAAACTATTGGACCTAAAATAACAAACGCCTTTTTAAGAAAAGAGAAGGTAGACGAATTGGTGATCAATCATGTTATTAATATTATCAAACACATCTCTTTTAAAAACTCTTTAGAAGATCCTAAAGAAATATTTAATTCCATCGAATTAAAAGTGGTTCAAGATGCAGACAGATTAGATGCTATTGGAGCGATTGGAATCGCTAGATGTTTTAATTATGGAGGATTTAAAAACAGAACGTTATACAATCCTGAAATTCTTCCAAACCTAAATATGGATAAGGAAGCGTATAAGAATTCGACATCTCCGACGATCAACCATTTTTACGAAAAACTATTGCTTTTAAAAGATACAATGAATACAAAATCAGGGAAAAAAATCGCACTTAGTAGACATACTTTTATGCTAGAATATTTAAATCAATTTTACAATGAGTGGAATGGAATTAAATAATTAATTCTCTTTTGCCACCTCTAAAGCAGTGATTTTATGTTCTAAAGTGGCCAATTCTTCTCCACATTCAATAATTTTATCTGCAGTTAGATGTTGATTAGAATTTACAAACTCCAATAATTCATTACTTTTAAATGTATAATATTCAATTGCTTTGTCTATTTTACCGTTCATTCTATTTTCTTATTGAATTAAATTCTTCATTTCACTTCTATATTTTGAAGCTGATTTTCCTGTAAACTCTTTAAATAGTTTATTAAAATGGGAGAAATTATTGAATCCACACTCAAAACAAATATCTGTAATACTAGATTGGCTCTCCGATAACAGCTTTGTTGCATGAACAACTCTGTATTCGTTTACGAGCTTTGTAAATGTTTTTCCGGTTGATTTTTTGAAAAACCTACAAAATGCAGGAACCGTCATACTCGCCAAATCAGCAATTTCATCTAAACTAATGTGTTGATTAAAATGTTCGTTTATGTATTTAAAAATCTCATCTATTTTATTATTATTTTGAGGTTGGGCTTCAAAAGCAAAACCATCCGCATTTAAGAGAGTATAATCTTCAGCCTTTGAAAGTGTATGAAGTATTTCTAGTAATATTAAAATCTGTTTAAATCCTTTCTTTTCACTCAGCCTCTCAATCTTTACCCCTAATTTTTGTTTTGTTTTTACTCCAAAAATAATTCCTTTTTTAGCTTTTTCAAAAAGAGTATAAATAGGTTTCATTTCTGGAATTTCAAAAAAAGTATCTCCTAAAAATTCTGGTTTAAATTGCACGAGTGTTTCAGAGCCATTGGTTGTCAATCTATCTGTAAAACCGTTATGAGGTAAATTTGCACCTATTAGTAACAACTGACTGTTATTAAAGTAAGATAGATGATTCCCAATGTGTCTTTTTCCTTTTCCTTTATTCACGTATACCAATTCGATTTCAGGGTGAAAATGCCAAAAAGCTTTAATCTCTTTTAAGAACTCAGTATGTTTTTTTACTAAAATAGAACTCCCAAAATCTGGGCTAATTTTTTCTAAGGTAGGTTTTGTATTCATTTCTTTTCAAATTCAAGAAACAAATTTACAATACTTAATTATAAAATGTTGTATTAAATTACCAAAAACATATACTAAATTAACCCTTTTATTGTTTTAAATCATCCTGTATAATAATTTAGTATATATATTTACCAATTCTGTTGTTTTTAAATCTTTATTTCGACAATAACTTTGCCGTGTTATTAATCATTAAAATGAAAACAAATGAAAACAACAATTAAAAAATATCTGATCGTAGCATTCCTATTTGGAACATTCATAAGTTACGCAATTGAGAATTCTAACACAATAAATACGGTAATCGTAAAAAAGTTTAAAGTTGAATACAAAGAGGTAAAGAAAGGTTATACTTTAACGATCAAAGATGAAAATAAAATTACGTTGTATAAGGAAGAAATCAAAAACTCTGGAGACTACTATAAACAATTTGACTTCACGAACTTAAAGGATGGTTTGTACACAACTGAGCTTGAAAAAGACTTTGAGATTATCATTAAAAAAATAAAAATTAACAATGGCTTTGTTAATTATATAGAAGAAGATACAACTAAGATCTTTAAGCCTTCTATTAGATTGAAAAACGATTTATTATTAATCTCGAAAATTTCTTTTAAAAAAGAGCCTATTAAAGTTCAGCTATTTTATAAAGATACAATGATTCATTCTGAAAAATTTGAAGGTGAAGCTGTCTTAAACAGAGTCTATAAATTATCTAAAATTGAAAAGGGAAAATATACCGTTGTACTTATCTCTGATCAAAGAACCTTTGTAAAAGAATTTATCATCTAAGAATTTGATTCAAAATCAAACCAACAGTCCTATTCAAAATCGAAACGAGCCTATTTTAGGCTCGTTTTTTATATCTCAAAAAAATTAAAAGCTTGGTCTTCTTTTAGCTAAAAACGCTGAGGTTCCTTCTTTAAAATCCGCTGTTCCAAAACATGCTCCAAACTCTTCAATTTCTATATTAAAACCATCTATTCCATCCTCAAAACCAGCATTCACAGCTCTAATTGCTGCACTAATTGCAATCGACGAGTTCTTTAAAATTTTATTTGCAATTTTTTGTGTTGTGGGTAATAATTCTTCTTGTGTGGTCACCTCATTAACCAAAGCACAAGCTTTTGCTTCTTGTGCAGAAATCATCCCTGCCGTCATAATCATTTCCATTGCTTTTCCTTTCCCTACTAGTTGAGGCAAACGTTGGGTTCCTCCATAACCAGGAATTACACCTAAAGAGACTTCTGGAAGTCCCATTTTAGCATTGTCAGATGCAATTCTAAAATGACAACTCATCGCTAATTCTAATCCTCCACCTAATGCAAAGCCATTTATTGCCGCTATAACAGGTTTTGATAAATTTTCTATATAATTAAATAACTTTTCTTGTCCTATTCTAGCTAAAAGACTTCCCTCTTGTTCTGAAAAATTTGAAAATTCAGAAATATCAGCTCCAGCAACAAATGCTTTTTCACCACTACCTGTTAAGACAATAACTTTAATACGTTGGTCTTCTTCAAGCTTTTCAAAAGCAAGACTCAACTCAGAAATCGTCTCTTCGTTCAGAGCGTTTAATTTTTTAGGCCTGTTAATTGTTATTTGTGCTATGCGGTCTTTTATAGAAACTAAAATGGTATTAAAATTCATTCTTTTAAATTTTATTCTTTTTGTAAAACTACAGTAAAAACAGTTCCCTTTCCTTCTTTTGAAGTAAATGAAATAGAACCATTGTATGCTTCAATTATATTCTTTGTAATCGCTAGACCCAATCCCATACCACTTGTTTTTGTGGTAAATTTAGGTTCAAAAATTAGGTCTTTTAAATCATCAGAAATCCCTTTTCCGTTATCGGCAACGGAAATTATTAAATTCTTTTCTTTTGATAAGACAGTTACATCAATAATTGGATTTTCTATGTTTTCTGTCGCTTGAATTGCATTTTTAAGCAGGTTTGTCACAATTCGAATCAACTGTGTTTTGTCTAAGTTGGCATATAATTTTTTTTCGCTAGGATGATAGGTTATGTATTTTTCTGTAAAAATGTCAAGGGCAAACTTTATAACACTAATTATTTCGATTTGTTCTTTCTTTTGAATTGGCATTTTTGCAAAATCTGAAAAAGCAGAGGCTATAGAACTCATTACGTCAATTTGTTGAATTAAAGATTGACTAAATTCTTTTAACTTCTCTTTTGCTCTGTCATCTGTGGAAAGAAAATTTCTTTCAAAACTCTGCACTGTCAAGCGCATGGGAGTTAGTGGGTTTTTAATTTCGTGGGCTACTTGTTTTGCCATTTCTCTCCAAGCCTGTTCTCGTTCGCTCTTGGCCAATTTAGTTGCACTCTCTCCCAACTCATCAATCATATTATTATAGGCCTCAACTAAAATTTCTATTTCAGAACTAGCCTTGTTTAAAATAATCTTTTCATTTCGCTCAGTTAAACGTGTTTGTTGAATTTTGTCGGAAATGGTTTTGATAGACCTAGTAATATAACTAGATAAAAAATAAGCAAATGCGATTGCAATTATCAACATAAAAACATAGACCAATCCTAATCTTGAAATAAACTCTTTTAACTCTTTTTTAATTTCTAGATTGTCTTGCGTAAATTGTAGCTCTAAAATCCCAATTCTTTTATTTTTTAGGTCATAAATGAAAGAATAGGACGATTGATAAATGATTCCGTTATCTTCACTGGTTGTTAATATTTTATGAGCGCGATTTTGCGATAATTCTTTTAAAAATGGGGCTGAAATTCTTTTAATATCTGGCCGTTCAAAAGCAATTTTACTAGAAGATTTAAGTAACATCCCCTCTAAATTATAAATTGCGATATTTAATTTATTAATTGTAGATATTTCATGAATACGTTCGTGAAATATTTTAGACAAATTCTCAGTATTTACAGGATATACTGTCTTATTTTTTAATTCTAAATAAATCGTTTGTTTTGTCGTTGACTCTTTTCGCTCAAAACGCTGAACATTATAGTCTTTTGTCTGTTCATCATACTGATAAATCGTTACTAGTAAAATTAATATTGATGCCAACAACACCAATAAAATCATTGATAAAAAAATACGTATTCTTAGAGATATGTTCTTAAAACTAATCAAATCTATTTTTGTTTTGGCATGAATTAATCTTCAAAATTTCTTTCAGTATCTTAAAAACACTTTTTGTGAAATCATTTCCTGAATCTGTATTTCAATAATTAAAAGTAAAAGCTAAATATGAATGCCTCTAATTTACAACTTATTTAGTTCTCTTTTAGCAATTTCAAATTCTGCAGGGGTATTAATGTTTTGTATAAAATAGGGATCAACTTCTACTATTTCAACATCAGAATTTATTAACATTTTTCTTGGACAAGAATATCCTTGTGCCAAGTATTGCAATAATATAGGATACGCTTTCGGTTCATAAATTGTAATCAAAGGCTCTACAAAATCTTTCCCTTTTCCCTTAATTGCTGTAGCAACTTTACTTGGATTTCTCTGTGTTAATAATAGCTGAATTATCTCATCATTTAGAAAAGGTAGATCTGTTGCGAGAACAAACCAAGCCGAATTTGGATCTTTTTGGAATGCAGAACAAATGGCCCCAAAAGGTCCAAGATCAAGAAATTTATCAGAGATATCGTTCTTTTTATCTGAGGCATTTTGAACCCCGTAAAAAGTTTCTAAATGATGCTTTTCTAACAATTCTTTTGCAACTTCTTTTTGAGGTTTTCCAAAATAATCTAAGGATCCTTTATCTTGCCCCATTCTTATACTTTTCCCTCCAACTAACACCAAGCCTTTAACCGGTGGAGTCCTTTTTTGGAGAAGGTTTCCAATCTGATTTGCAATTTGATCAACTTGATCAATGGTATAGCATTTGAGATGCTTTATATTTGGGTATTTTTCTTCTAAAAAACTAAAATACGGAGTATCTTTTGTTAATTTAATTACAAACTGTATGCAATCCAATTGTTCTAATCTTTTTAAAACTGATGCCTCTTTTGCGATATCAAGAATTAAAATCTGTTTAACTCCTTCATAATGATTTCCATTTATAAAAACCGAATCAAATTGTGCAAAATCTAACCGTTGTTGAAATTTATTAATTTTTCCTGTGGTTTCAATTTGTAAATTACCTTGTGCGTGAAATACAAATTGAGACAAGTTACTTTTCTTAATCTCTGCCGAATGAGATGCATCAAAATAAGCCAATTTAAAGCCGGTTAATTTTTGAGATATTTTAGAAACTAAATCAGAAATAGTACCACAATTCGTTCCCAAAAAAGAAATTTCATTTGGAGCGAAATTATCATTATTTCGTTTTTCTAAATTTGTATGTTTTTGATGTTTATTCATTTTTAATAGCTGATTTTCCGCCTGTTTTCTCTAGTAATTTAATCTCTTTTGTTACTATTTCTTGACTGAGACTTTTACACATATCATAGATGGTTAGGCAAGAGATCGTAACCCCTGTTAAAGCTTCCATTTCTACCCCTGTTTTCCCCTCTATTACCACCTTACAAAGTACCGTGATGTTTTCTGAATCTGAAACACTTATATCAATATCAACACCATTTATTAGTAAAGGATGACACATCGGTATTAATTCTGATGTTTTTTTAACACCCTGAATTCCTGCAATAATTGCTGTTTGAAAAACAGGTCCTTTTTTGGTAATTAATTCATCATTTTTAAAATGAGAAATCAATTCTTTTCCTAAAAACATCGTTGCTTTTGCAAGGGCTGTCCGTTTGGTAATAGGCTTACTAGAAACATTGACCATTGAAGGGTTTCCTTTTTTATTGATGTGGCTTAATTTACTCATAATCTATATTTTAATATTGGAAATACGTCTCCTTTTTTAAATATTGTTTTATCTTTTGGTAGTTGCATGAATGCATCTGTATTGGCGAGGCTTGCCAAATCTCCAGAACCATTAGCTGTAACTGGAAACGCTAAAATATGTCCAAATTTATTTTTTAATTTTACTTGCAAGAAATAAACGAGATTGGGCTTAAAGCAGACCTCTTCTCCTAAGATAGCTGTTTCTTCTTTTTGAACGATCCCTAAAGAATTGAAATACCAAGGATAAAAATACGCCAAACAATTCACAAAGGTAGCAATTGGATTTCCAGGAAATCCAAACACAATGCAATTCGCTTTTTTTCCAAAGAAAAATGGTTTTCCTGGTCTTTGTGTTACTTTATGAAAAATTTTTTTTACCCCTAATTCATCGAAAACTTGGGGCAAAAAATCATACTTCCCTTTGCTAACTGCTCCACTAAAAAGCAATACATCAAACTCTTGTAAATAATTTTCAATCTTAGATTTAATAGTTTGTTTGTGATCCTTAATATGAGCTGTTTCTGAGGAAATATTTAATTTTTCTAACAAACTAACTAAGGTAAACACATTGCTTCTTCTTATTTGATGTGTTAACGGAACCTCATTGACTCCAACCAACTCATCACCTGTGGACACAATCATAACTTTTGGTTGTTTGGCAACTTTTACAAACGATTTACCAACCGTCGCTAAAACACCTATTTCCGCAGCAGATATTTTTGTGTTTTTCTGAATCAAGACATCGTCTACTTTTCTATCTTTTCCTTTGTTATGAATATTTTGCCTCTTTTTAATTTCATCAAGAGTAACAGTTGCTACCCCATTTTTAAGGGTAATATCCTCGTACCTAATTACCGTATTTGCTTTGTTTGGTAGAACAGCACCAGTCATAACTTCAATACAATTTTTTGAGTCTTGAAGTGTAAGTTGCTTCCCTCCTGCTGCTTGAACTCCGGCTATTTTAAAACTTCTTTGTCCTTTTTTAAATTCTTCAAAATCAATTACAATTCCATCCATAGATACTCTGTGAAAAGGAGGGAAGTCTCTATCTGCAAGAATATCTTCTTTTAAAATTCTCCCCAAAGATGTTAAAAATGGAATTTCTTCAACCCCAAAATCTTGTGTTGTATTTAAAACAGTTTGTAAAGCGTTTTCTACTAAAATCATTTTTTAAAGTATCGACTTTATTATTTTTAATTTTTTAACCTCCGATAGTACTCATGCTCTCAGAAACATTTCCGTTTGTACGATTTGCTTCTGCTACAAAACCATTTTCTGGTTTCCTTTTGACCAAGGATAAAAAAAGATTTTTTAGCGCTTCATTAGAGGCTCCATTTCTAATAAAATCTCTGAGATTAAAAACACCATCATCAAACAAGCAATTCTTAAATGTTCCTTTAGAAGTAACTCTGATACGATTACAATCTGAACAAATAGTTCTTGTAAATGCAGGAATAATTCCTATGGTTCCTGTGTGTTTTTCAATTTTATAATTTCTTGAGGTTGACGAGGGTTCTGAATTAACTTCAGAAACTTTAAACTCAGATTTTATTTCATTTAAAATTTTTTTAAATGTCCAATTCTCAGTCATTTTGCGCTGCCCTTTTCCATTAAAAGGCATTTCCTCTATGAAACGAACTGCAACATTTTTATCTTTTGTAAGTCTTACAAAATCTAAAATTTCATCTGTATTAACTCCAGCTTGAACAACAACATTCAGTTTTAAATGTAAACTACTTTCTTCAAGAAGTTCTAGGGTATTATAAACCTCTGGAAAAACATCTCTTCTGGTAATTTTTGTAAACTTATCTCGTTGCAAACTATCAATACTTAAATTGATGTTTTTTACTTTTTCTAACTTTTCAATGCTAGAAATATGAGGAGAAATTAAAGCGCCATTTGTTGTAATATTGATCACATCTAACAAATCATTATGAGATAACATTTCTAAAAAACCCACGAAGTCCTTCCGAACAAAAGGCTCTCCTCCTGTTAAACGTACTTTTTTTACTCCCAACTCTGTTAATACACGGATGATACGATACATTTCTTTAAAAGTAAGTAACTCTTGCCTAGGAGCAAGATCTATTCCATGAGCAGGCATACAATATTGGCAACGTAAATTACATCGATCTGTTACTGCAAATCGAACATAATTAATTTGTCTTCCAAAATTATCTTTTAATTTGTTCATTTAATTTGGTAATTTCTTACTCAATAGTCCATATACAAATGCTCCTAAAAGCGCCCCAATTAGTATGAGTATTGCAGGAATTAATTTAAACCCAAGAATTACAAAGATTGGGGCCGCACAAGCTCCAGAAATTCCCCAACCCAATCCAAAAAATGTCCCTCCTAAAAGGGTCCTTATAAACCCTTTTTTCTTTTGTTTGGGATGAATGTTATTTCCATGAATATCTTTTATAATTCCCCTTTTGAATAACTGCATAAAAACCATAGAGATAACAACTGCTCCTCCTATAATTCCATACATATGAAAAGATTGAAATTTAAACATCTCATAAAAACGGTACCATGAAATTGCCTGAGATTTACTTAAAACAATTGCAAAAAACACTCCTAATACTAAAAATTTACTGTTTTTCATACCTTAAAATATTAAGGGAATTATACACCAAGTAGCAATTACACCACCAATAAAAAAACCAATTACCGCCAATAAAGATGGAAATTGTAAGCTGCTTAATCCTGTAATTGCATGTCCAGAAGTACACCCTCCTGCATAGCGAGTTCCAAAACCAATAAGAAATCCTGAAACTAAAAGGATTAAAAATCCCTTGAAAGAATAGTAAATCTCTTCACCAAAAATTTCATCTGGAAAATATTGAGTGCCTACATTTGAAAACCCTATGTTGGTTAACTCGTTCACTGTTGTTGGGTTTAAATCGATATATTGATTCGGAATTAAATAGACGGAAGAGAGGTACCCTCCAATGATTAACCCAACTACAAATAATAATGCAAAATCACGTTCCTTCCAATCTTTTTTAAAATACGCTGAAAATGTTCCTGCTCCTGCCATGGTACAGAGTGTTTCAAAATTTGTAGAGGCTCCAAAATTTTTACCAAAGTAAAAATATAGCAGTAATGAAATTGCTATTAACGGACCTCCAACATACCAAGGCCAAGGTTCAAATATATAATCCATATTTATAATGTTGTTTTTAAGTAGTTCATAATTAATCTTGTTGCCCCAAGATTCTGTTGAATGTATTGTTTATTCTTTTCACCAATCGTTTTTCTATAATTTTCATCGACGTGTAATTTGATGAAAATACTTGAAAACTCCTCTTGATTAGAAATGGAAATACATCCTTTTAAAGCCACTAAATCAATGGCTTCTTTAAATTTTTTATACTGGTTACCAATGACTATAGGAATTCCAAAAGTTGCAGGCTCTAAAATATTATGCAACCCTGTTCTTAATCCTCCACCTACATACGCTGCATCTGCAGCAGGGTATATTTTAGTTAAAATACCTATTGTGTCAATGATAAGCACCTTATATTCTGACAACTTTTTCCCTTCTTTTTCAGAAAACAAAATGGCTTTGTTATGAAGCGCTTCTTGCAATTTTAAAATGGCGTCTTTCTTAATATTATGTGGCGCAATAATGAATTTTTCTTTTGCTGATGCCTTGTTAATGATATAATTTACTAATAATTCTTCATCCTCTTTCCAAGTACTCCCTGCGACTACTGCATACTGATTGTTTTTAAAATCACTTATAAAATTTGGGGTATTTTCTTGTGACAAGAACTTTGACACCCTATCGAAACGGGTGTCACCGGAAACCGTGACAGATGAAAAGTTGATAGAATTTAGCAATTCTTTAGAAGTTACGTCTTGTACAAAAAAGTGATGAAAAGCTTGCAAAGATCTTCGCATAAACCCACCATAGTATTTAAAGAAAATTTGATTTTTTCTTAAAATTCCTGATACTAAAATTGTTTTAATCTCTTTCTTTTTTAATTCATTCAAAAGGTTGGGCCAAAACTCATACTTTATAAAAAGTACCATAACAGGATTTACTTCTTTTACAAATTTTCTTACATTGGACTCAGAATCTAAAGGCAAATAGCAAACAACATCTGCCAAGTTATAATTCTTTCGAATTTCATATCCAGAGGGTGAAAAAAAAGTAACTAGAATCTTATACTCAGAATGAGTGTTTCTAATTTCTTCTATAATGGTTCTTGCCTGCTCAAATTCTCCTAAAGAAGCCACATGAAACCATATTGTTTTCGCATTCTTTAATTCGGAAATCTTAGAAAAAGATTCTTTTCTTCCCCTAACAAAAAGCTTTATTTTTTTATTAAATAAAGCGACTATCGGAAGCAACCAAGAAGTAATACAAACAACAAAGTTATATAACAAATTCATAGTTGTAAAAGTACAAAACGCATTTGTTTTAAAACAAAAAAAAATTCAAGCAAATAAATGCTTGAATTTTTATAATTTTTAAAAAGCGAAATTACTTAAGCTTCTAGTGGTGTTATAGAAACATAAGATCTATTATCTTTTTTCTTTCTAAACTCAACAACTCCGTCAACTTTTGCATGTAAAGTATGATCTTTACCCATGTAAACGTTTTCTCCTGGATTATGAGTTGTTCCTCTTTGACGAACTAAAATGTTTCCTGCAATAGCAGCTTGTCCTCCAAATATTTTTACTCCTAGACGTTTCGATTCTGATTCTCTACCATTCTTCGAACTACCTACTCCTTTTTTATGTGCCATGATACGATGGTTTTAAAATTGAATTTTTTATTTAGTTAAAACAGCAATTAATTCAGCTTTTTTCAGAGAAGTATATCCTGAGATACCTTGCTCTTTAGCGGCTGCTTTTAATTGTGCAACAGTCATAGAACTATAATCTACTGTTACTTCTTTTACTTCAGTCTTAGGAGCAGCTTCTTTTTTAGGAGCAGCTTCTTTTTTTACTGATTTTTTTGCACCAGTAGCAGCAATAGATTCGATTTGAATCTCGCTTAAATACTGTCTGTGTCCGTTTTTCTTTTGGTATCCTTTTCTTCTTTTCTTTTTGAAGACGATTACCTTGTCACCTTTTAAATGACTTAAAATTTGAGCCGTTACTGAAGCTCCTTTTATAGCTGGGGCGCCAATAGTTACATTTCCTTTGTTGTCCAGTAAAAGAACGTTATCAAAAGTTACTTTTGATCCTTCCTCTCCCTGTAAACGATGAACGTATACTTTTTGGTCTTTTGCTACTTTAAATTGCTGCCCTGCTATCTCTACGATTGCGTACATACTATTAGTTTTGCGTATTTATACTTATTTTTATTGCCCTTTCTTACTGAAATTGCGGGTGCAAATATACTTCTTTTTTATGATCATACAATAGGTTTCTGTTAAATTGTTAATGAATCAAAAAATCAATAGCTATCGATTTCTACTTCTCTTTATTTTGATTTATTTACTAAAAAAACGCCCAATAGAATGATCATAGCTCCAAAAAGTTGAACCAAACTCAATGTCTCGCCATCAAGAATTCCCCAAAAGATAGCCACAATAGGAATTAAATAAGTAACCGAGGCCGAAAATATAGGGTCTGATATTTGAACCAGTTTATTATAGATTGTTTTTGCAATTCCAGTCCCTACAATCGATAAGATTCCGATATAACCCAAAGAGGTTAATTTCGTTTGTGTCGCTTCGAAAGAAACAAAGAAATCTGTACAACTTAAAACAATAGTTGCAGGAATTAGTAGTAATAAAAAATTCCCAGTGGTAATTGCCAACGCATCTAAATCGAATAAATACTTCTTAACCAAATTCGCGTTAAAAGCATACCCAACCGAGGCAATAATAATCAATATGGCAAACCAATAATTCTGGTTCGGATGTAAATCAGCTCCTTTTAAAATCAAAATTAAAGTTCCTAATAAACCAATTAAAATTCCGAAAAATTGGTTCTTTTTAAAGGAAAATCCAAAAACCAGCGCTCCAAAAATTAAGGTATTGAATGGCGTAAAAGAATTTAAAATAGCAACAATAGAACTATCGATATTTGAAATAGCAAAGGCAAACAAAAACCCAGGGATAAAAGTACCTGTCAAAGCGGTATATACTATATATTTCCAATGTTTTCTTTGAATTTTTTTCAGGGAAGGAAACGCAAAAAACAACATAAAAAAGGAAGTAAAGATCATTCTTAAAGCACCTAATTGAAGAGGTGTTACTCCCAGAAGTGCTTTTTTAATTAAAATAAAAGAACTTCCCCATACGATCGATAGTACGGTTAAATAAAGCCACTTTTGCTGCTGATTGTTCATTTTCTATATTATATCCAACAAAAATCCGATAAAACTTTAGATATAAGACATATTCTTAATAAATTTGTACAATAATTAAATAGTTAAAAACATGAACGTATACAAACTCATTTGCTTGCTTGTAATTACCTCTTTTGCGATTTCAAGTTGTAATTTGGAAAAAAAAGCAACAACAATAACCACTTCAGTTGCCAACAAACAACAAGTTTCACTAGCTATTTCTGGTATGACTTGCGAAATTGGTTGTGCAAAAACAATTCAATCTAAACTATCAAAAAAAGAAGGAGTTCTTAATGCCAAAGTTATCTTTAAAGATAGCATTGCTAACATAGAATTTAATAAAGAATTAACTTCAAATAAAGAATTGATTTCTTTTATTAATGGAATTGCAGGGGGTGAGATGTACAAAGCCTCTGAGGCTTCTAAAAAAGCATCTATTTACTAAGTCAATTTTAAACAAAAAAAAGCTGAATCTCTTCTAAAGATTCAGCTTTTTTTTTAAAATTGAATTACATTTTCTGTAACCAGGTTTTTATAGCGACTTCTTTTTTGATAATTTCTTTTAAATCAGAGATAGCGACTCTCTTTTGATCCATCGTATCTCTATATCTTATAGTTACAGAGTTGTCTTCTAAGGTAGCATGATCTACAGTAATACAAAAAGGAGTCCCTGCTGCATCTTGACGCCTGTAACGTTTTCCTACCGCATCTTTTTCATCATAGAACACGTTAAAATCCCATTTTAAATCATCCATGATTTGACGGGCAACTTCGGGCAAGCCATCTTTTTTAACCAATGGTAAAATTGCAGCTTTATAAGGAGCTAATACCGCCGGTAATTTTAAAACAGTTCGCGTTGTTCCATTTTCTAGGACTTCTTCTTGTAAAGAATTAGAAAAAACTGCTAAAAACATTCTGTCTAAACCAATAGAGGTTTCTACGACATAAGGCACATAACTTTTATTTTCCTGAGGGTCAAAATAGTGTAATTTCTTACCTGAAAACTCTTCATGTGCTTTTAAATCAAAATCTGTTCGTGAGTGAATTCCTTCTAATTCTTTAAATCCAAAAGGAAAATTAAACTCAATATCAGCTGCGGCATCTGCATAATGCGCTAATTTATCATGATCATGAAAACGATAATTTTCTGCTCCCATTCCTAAGGACAAATGCCACTTTAAACGGGTTTCTTTCCATTGCTCATACCATGTTTTTTGAGTTCCAGGTTTTACAAAAAACTGCATCTCCATTTGTTCAAATTCTCGCATTCTAAAAATAAATTGCCTTGCAACTATTTCATTTCTAAAAGCCTTTCCGGTTTGAGCAATCCCAAAAGGAATTTTCATCCTTCCTGTTTTTTGGACATTTAAGAAATTAACAAAAATTCCTTGGGCAGTTTCTGGACGTAAATACAAGTCCATCGCTGTTTCTGCAGAGGCTCCAAGTTTGGTTCCAAACATGAGGTTAAACTGCTTTACATCTGTCCAATTTCTGGAACCTGTTAAAGGGTCTGCGATCTCTAATTCTTCAATCAATAACTTTACGTCGGCTAAATCTTCGTTTTCTAGAGACTTACCCATTCTTGTTAAAATTGAATTTATTTTTTCTTGATAACCAACAACTCTTCCGTTTGTAGAGATAAATTCTTCCTTATTAAAAGCATCCCCAAAACGTTTTTTAGCTTTTGAAACTTCCTTGTTAATTTTACCTTCAATTTTGGCGCAATAATCTTCAATTAAAACATCTGCTCTGTAGCGTTTTTTTGAATCTTTATTATCTATAAGAGGGTCGTTAAAAGCGTCTACGTGACCTGAAGCTTTCCAGGTGGTAGGGTGCATTAAAATTGCAGCATCAATACCCACAATATTTTCGTGCATTTGTACCATTGCCTGCCACCAATATTCTCTAATATTTTTTTTTAACTCAACTCCATTTTGAGCATAATCGTACACAGCACTCAATCCATCATATATTTCAGAGGACTGAAAAACATAACCGTATTCTTTGGCGTGCGATAAAACTTTTTTAAACTGATCTTCTTGTTTTGACATAATTAGGGCAAATATACACGTTTAGAGAACTTTTTTCAAGAAAAATCTTTCAAGTTTTTTTAGCACTAGTCTCCATTATTTAATACAGACATTTTTATGTATATTTAAGGTGAATTGCTGAAAAAAAAAATGACTGTTTTAAAAAATGTTTTTAGGATCTTTTATCCTAAATTATGTGCTAATTGCGAAAATTTATTGACTGAAAATGAAAAGACAGTCTGTACGTTTTGCAGACATGACATCCCCTTATTTTACGATACAAATTATTCCGAAAACAAAATAACAAAAATATTTTATGGTAGAGTCCTTTTAGAAAAAGCAACTACTTTGCTTTCTTACAGAAAAGAAGGAATTACAAAAAAACTCATTCATGCTCTTAAATACAAAGGAAATGAAGAAATAGGAGTCTTCTTAGGAAATTGGTTTGGTGAAATTCTCAAAAAAAACAATCAATTTGATGATATCGATTATATAATCCCTGTAGCCTTACATCCAAAAAAACAAAAAAAGAGAGGTTATAACCAAGTATCAAAATTTGGAAAAACCATAGGTTTTCATCTAAAAAAACCCTTTTTAGAAAATATTTTATTGAGAACAACCAAATCAAAGACACAAACTTTTAAAGCTCGTTTTGAACGTTTTAATAATATAGACACAACGTTTTGTCTAAAAAACACCTCATTATTAAAAAACAAACACATTTTATTAATTGACGATGTAATAACTACGGGAGCCACTATAGAAGCTTGCGCAAAAGAATTACAAAAAATTGAAAACGTAAAGATTAGTATTTTATCAATGGCATATACAGAGTGAAATTAATAGTTTTTAAATCAAAAATATATTGTTAATTTGTATAAAATTCTTTTTCGTGAAACCT
>MDSY01020915.1_pt1 | contig 35009 bp, 54 predicted proteins | sample 811131 | NCBI WGS metagenome assembly MDSY01 (sample SAMN05326643, study PRJNA326480) | marine metagenome | isolation source: seawater | place: Atlantic Ocean: South West | collected 2010 | reverse complement strand
CGAGCATGGTAGAGTTGATACTGTGTATCGTGAGTTTCAAATGCCAGCAAGGGCATGTATTTCTAGGTTTGGTAAAGAAAATGTAAGCCAAAAGATGCTCAAAAAGGCTAAAGAAAGTCCTTTTGAGTTTGTAACAATATGTCATGCTACGTTTTTTAGAGATGAATACGACACAACCAAATTTAACGCAGAAAACAAACCTATTGCCTCTATTTACTTTGACGCTGAGGAACAAATTATATTAAGCGAAAGTGGTTTTGATGATTTCCCTTATATGTGTCCTAGATTTTTAAAAAGTAGTTTTGAAATAGGCTATGGCAGAAGTGTGGCAATGGTTAGTTTGCCAGACATACAAATGCTTTCTGCTATGTCACAAACAACAATCAAGGCGGCACAAAAGCAAGTTGACCCACCTTTGCTTGTTCCTGATGATGGCTTTATGTTACCAATACGGACAGTCCCAGGGGGATTAAATTTTTATCGTAGTGGTACAAGAGACAGACTTGAGCCATTAAACATAGGTGCAAACAATCCTCTAGGTCTAAATATGGAAGAGCAAAGACGTAATGCAATACGTAGTGCTTTTTATGTAGACCAGCTTATTTTGTCACAAAGTCCAGCCATGACTGCAACTGAGGTTATGCAAAGGACAGAAGAAAAAATGAGGATACTTGGTCCTGTTTTGGGAAGATTACAAGCAGAATTGTTGCAACCATTGATAACAAGAGCCTTTAACATACTTGCAAAGAACGAGTTATTTCCACCAGCACCAGAATTTTTGACAGAAAACGACATAGAAATAGAATACGTAAGTCCTTTGGCAAAGGCACAAAGGTCAACAGACGTACAAAGTCTATTGCGTTTGGTAGAATTGACACAACCTTTGGCACAAATAGACCCAACTGTAATGGATTATTTGGACATGGATGGTCTTGCTAAACATCTTATCAAGGTTTTGGCGATACCAGCAGTGGCTATAAAGAGTGATGAAGAGGTTATGGTGCTACGTCAACAAAGGCAAGAGGCACAACAACAAGCCATGGAACAAGCACAAGAGCAACAAGGACTAGAGGCATTAGGTAAATCTGCACCAGTTTTACAAGCCATGGGTACTGAGTGATAGCAAAAATGGATTTAGCACAATTACAAGACATAAAACGTCTATATAAAAGGGTTTTTTCAACAGATGATGGCATAAAAGTCCTTGAAGATATGAAACAAAGGTTTTTCTTTGATAAGTCAACATTTAGCAACCAACCACATGAAATTGCTTACAATGAGGGGCAAAGGACAGTGGTTATGTTTTTAGAAAACATGATGACTGACATTGAAAAAGTAGAGCAAATGAAACAACAACAGGAGGCATTAAATGAATGAAGTTGCTGAGGCGATAACCCCACAAGAGAGTGGACAAGCTAACGACCAAGGGCAAGAAACAATTACACCAACACAAACACAACCTACAAATGATGCAGGTGGTTATAATTGGAAAAATGATATACCCGAAGAGTTAAAAGGCACACCATCACTTGATACCATTGAAGATGTACCAAGTCTTATAAAAGGGTATGTACATGCACAAAGAATGGTGGGGGCTGATAAAGTTGCGTTGTTAGGAAAACATGCAACAGATGACGAATACAATGATTTTTACAAAAAGATTGGTAGACCTGATGAGCCTAACCAATATCAATATGAAATAGATGAAAACGCAACAGTGCCAGACGAAACTGTTACTGGCATGTCTAATGTTTTTCACAAAGCTGGTTTGACCCAAAGACAAGCAAACTTTCTAATGAATGAATTTATAGAAAGTGGCATGGGTAGTAACCCTATGTTGCAACCTGCGGATGAAAAGCAAATTTTAGCAAATAGACAAGCAAGTATGGATGCTTTGCAAAAAGAATGGGGCAATGGTTACAATGATAACCTTGCTATTGCTAATTCTGTTATGATGGAGTTTGGAAACATAGAATTACGAGAACAAACACAAAGTGATGGTTCTAAACTAGGTGATAACCCTGACATTATTAGATTATTGGCTAATGTTGGCACTTTTATTAGAGAAAGAGTTAGTGAGGACAAGTTAGCTGGTACAAAAATGGTTGGTGGAATGACTGTTGATGAGGCTAGGGGTAAACTAGGTGAATTAAAAAGACCTGATTCACCATTTTGGGATGCAAAACATCCTGAACATAAATGGTATGTAGAAGAGGCTTTTAGACTCCAAGAAACAGTAGATGGAAATTAATTGTGGACACAAAGGATAAAATTGATATAAGATTAGAAATACTTAGGCTTTGTATGGAAAGTTCTAGTTTGAAAGTACAAGAAAATCCATTACAAAAAGCTGAGGAACTATTTGAGTGGGTTATGCAACCAAGTCAACACAAGCCTAAAAAAAAGGTCGTTGATGAGGTCATAAGCACTTAAAACAAATTGGATAAGCATTTTTGCCCCCGTTTGACAACGTAAAAGTCATGGGGTTCTTCGCATGGGGCGAGGGTAGACCATAAAAATCTAACTTTTTTTTATGGAGAGAGCAAAAATGAGTGTTCAAATCACAACAAGTTTTGTAAACCAATTCTCTAGTAACGTAGCCTTGTTGTCACAACAAAAAGGTTCGATACTTAGAGCTGCGGTATCAGAGGAAAGTGTCAACGGAGAAAAGGCATTTTTCGACCAAGTTGGTGCATCTGCTGCGGTCAAAAGGACTAGCAGACATGGTGACACACCATTAGTAGAAACACCACATTCACGTAGGCAAGTGACCCTTGATACGTATGAGTGGGGCGACCTGATTGATGATAGCGATAAGGTCAGAATGTTAATCGACCCGACCAGTACATATGCTCAAGCTGCGGCTGCGGCTATTGGTAGGTCAATGGATGATGCAATTATTGCTGCGGCTACTGGAACTGCTTTTACAGGTTCTAGTGGTGCAACATCAACTGCACTACCTGCGGGTCAACAAATCGCTGGTGGTTCTGCAAATCTAACGATTGCTAAACTGATTGAGGCTAAAAAGATTTTAGACCTTAATAGTGTAGACCCATCAATACCACGACACATTGTAGTAAGTCCTGACCAAATTGAGTCACTATTGGGAACAACACAAGTAACCAGCAGTGATTTCAACACAGTCCGTGCCTTAACAACTGGTGAGATTAATACGTTCATGGGATTCACGTTCCATGTTTCAAATCGTCTTGCAAAAAGTGGTAATGACAGAACATGCTTTGCATGGGCTGAACAGGGCATAAAGCTAGGTGTTGGTAAAGACACTATGGCAAGAATTGACGAAAGACCTGACAAATCTTATTCCACACAAGTTTTCTATTGTGCCACATTCGGTGCAACCAGAATGGAAGAAGATATGGTAGTATCAATCGTTTGTGATGAATCAGCTTAATAAGGGAGATATGAAAAATGGCAACAGTTTATTCAACGGCTTATAATTCAATCTACCAAGCGGTTCCGTCCTCTTTAGCGAGAGCAAACGAAATTGGTGGTAGAGTAAGAGTAGCTTATGGAGTTTACGAGGCAAGTAGCTTGGCTAGTGGTGACGTAATCAATATGTTTAGATTACCTCAAGGTGCTAGGATTATAGAGGGTAGCTTGTCACATGATGCTCTAGGCTCATCAACAACCCTAGCAGTAGGACATGCGGCTTACACTAATAGTGGTGGAACGGCAGTAGGTGCTGACGGAACACACTTTAAGGCGGCTGCGGCTTCTACAAGTGCGACAGGTAGTGTTGCAGTAGCAAACACACTTGCTTTAGGTAAGTTTGAGTTGGTTGACCTTGACCAAGAGGTTAAAGACAACGGCTTTGACGTTACCGTGAGTATGGGTGGTGCTGCTGGTACTGGAACGATTGCATTAGTCATGTACTATGTAGTTGACTAGATTAGTGGGGGCAAATGCCCCCCTAATTTTTTAAAAAAGAGGTTTATATGGCTACTATTGATTTAGGAAAAATTAAATTCACTTGGCGAGGTGCGTTTAGTACAAGCAACACGTATGAGGCTGATGATGTCGTATCTCATAGTGGTTCAAGTTGGATTTACGTAAATGCGACAAGTAAAACTGGCACAAATGCTGGTAGTCCATCTAATTCAAATACAACGCATTGGAATTTGATGGCTGATGGAACAAGTCCATTAACAACTGCTGGTGACGTTATGACCCATGATGGGTCTAATAGTATAAGGTTGCCCGTAGGTAGTGTTGGACAATCGCTACAAGTAACAAGTTCAAATACATTAGGTTACTCAAACCAAAAAGGTTTTGAGGGCATAGACGTACTAGACAGTAATGTGCCTTTGTATGCTAACACAACGAACACCACAATAGGTGGTACAGATGGTAAACGACCATGGTTAGCAAGATATAATGGTAAATCAGGTGCTAACGCAGATTGGATACCACAAGACCCGTTTGCAAACCCGCATTGTAGTCCTGTCAAAAGGCAACATGACGAACTAATAAGTACACAAACTTGTTTGTTCTTTCTAAATTCAAACCATGAACTAATGAAGTCAGGTTATATGCACCATGGTATTGGTGTTTTTACAAATACAAACTACCTTGACCAAGTGAATATGGTTGGCAATTTGTCTATGGAAAATGGGGGCATGGCAAATGACGAAAAGTTTGTAAGGTTCTGGTATTGTGGTGGCTCTCTTTACATGTTGACAAACAAAGGTAATGTTTGGGTAGCAGGTGAAAATAGTGGTAGCCAATTAGGTTTAGGTCATACAACTGATGTATTCCAATTAGTCAGAAACCCTTACCTTGGTCCTGATGCTACTAATAATGGTGTTACTTGCGAGGTGTCTTGTATCGTTGTAAATGATGCTAGGGGTTATCAAGGTTATGGTAATACACACGCATTTTTCATCTTACATGATGGTCGTGTTATGGCTTGTGGATGGGGTGGTAGTGGTTCGCATGGTCTAGGTAATACAAGTGCCTTTAGTGTTCCAACCATTGTTTCTGGTTTAACAAACATTGTTATGATGAGTGCTGGTTATGATAGCACCTACGCAGTAGATTCCTCTGGTAATGCTTACCATACTGGAACAGATAGGTCAGGTTCATCATCATTGGGTAGTGCAAGAACATCTTTTGCACAAATGACGGCAGTGCAAAATTGTGAACAAATAATTAATGGCACAACCTACTATTACAATGGTGGTGTTGATGCTACTAGTTTTTACATTAATACAACTGGCGATTTGTTTGGAATAGGCAACGCGGCTAATGGTCAGCTTGGGCAAGGCACTACAACAGATAGTTCTACTTGGGTACAAATTGGTGGTAGTGAAAACTTTAGTGCAGTACAAACTGCTGGTAATGCCTCAACAATGAGTATTGTAGCATGGTTAGGTAACTCAAATGGGCAAGACGGTCCGGGCGACATGTACACTTACACCATAGCTAGTAATGTTGGTATGCCCTTTAGAACATTTGGTTACAATGGTCAAGGTCAACAAGCAGTAGGTGATACAACTGCAAATAGTTCTGTTAGAACACCTACTACTCAAACTTTTGGCGATTACCATAATACTGTTACAAGTAGTGCTGATGGTACTGTAAGTAGAACACCATTGACATTCCCCTCTGCAAACATGATTGCATGTTTTCCATTTAGAACGAGTGGCTATAACAACGCTGGATGGTGGGGTATAGATACACAAGGTCGATTGTGGGTTTGGGGTTATTTGGCACAAGCCTACGAGTATCGTAATGCTACTGGTGCTGTAAGTATTACAAAACCATTTTTGTACCCTGCACCAATGCAACACACATTAACTGGTCAGACAGAATGGTGGTTGGGTGATAGCGACCAAAAGTTTGTAGAAATACTTTCATTTGGACATTATTACAATGGCTATTGGACACACATAGCTAGGACAACCAAAGGTGAAATATGGATGATTGGAAATAATCTTTATTACCAACATGGTACAACCCAAAATATACACCACCATTTTTGGCACAAAAGAAACCCATAGGAGATAATGTATGACATATACACCACATTTAGCGAGAAAGTTGTACAAAACGACTTTATCTATGGATGATATTAAACATCCTAACGAATTGCCCTCACCAGAGGGTGCTGGCAAAGACCAAGACTGGTGCAAACCAGTTGTATGGCACATGGTTGATGGCAGTGTTTATGTTACTTTTTGGGATGATTACCTTACTGCTTATAACAAAGATAATGGTGACAAATTTACTATTGCAAGTAGTTCTGATGCTACCAAGGTAAGAGCATTGTATGACGAAACTATAAGGACAGAATACAATCATATGGTAACAGCAAAATATACAACTGCTGAATTAGCTGTTCCTACTGATGACATGAAAACAGACATGACTGCAATGTTGAAAGACATAACTGACATATATGATGCAATGGTTATTATTAAATAAGGTGGTAATATATGGCAACAAGTGCGGTAGATATTTGCAACAGTGCATTAAACATAATAGGTGCAAGTAATATAATATCTTTAGATGAAGATTCTAAAGCTGGAAGAATATGTAAACAAAGATACCCTAATGTGAGGGATAGTGTTTTTCGTAGTCACCCATGGAATTGTTTGATTAATAGAATACAACTGACGGCAAACACCTCATCACCTACTTTCGAGTTTCAATACCAATACGATTTACCTGCTGACCCATTTTGTTTACGTGTTATTAAATTAGAATTTTTAGAAACAGTTTATAGGATTGAGGGTAGAAAATTACTTACAAACGAAAGCCAGCTAAAGTTAATTTATGTTGGAAGAAATGAAAATGTAAGTGACTACGACATGTTGCTAAGTGAAAGCATAGCTGCGGCTATGGCTAGTGACTTGGCTTACCCTTTGGTTGGCTCTAATACTCTTGCTCAACAAATGTATGACATGTACCAAAGAAAACTTAGTGAGGCTAGATTTGTAGACTCTACTGAGGGTACACCAGCACAAACTGAAAACTTACAACAAGCGGGGCAAGTCCAAGCAGATTACTTTCTATTGTCGAGGTTTTAAAATATGGCTAAAGCAAGTCCAGCTTTTCACAATTTTACTGCTGGTGAGTTATCGCCAAGACTTGAGGGTAGAACTGACGTAAGTAAGTATTTCAATGGTTGCTCTACACTTAGTAATTTTGTTGTACATCCTCATGGTGGTGCTAGTCGTAGGAGTGGCACTATATTTGTTACAGAGGTTAAAAACAGTTCGCAAAATACAAGACTTATACCATTTGAGTTTAGTGTTACACAAACTTACATCCTAGAATTTGGTAACCAATATTTTAGAATTATAAAAGATGGTGGTTTAGTCATTGCCTCTACTAAAACTGCTAGTGGCATGACTAAAGCAAATCCAGTTGTTGTAACAAGTGTTGCTCATGGATTTAGTGATGGCGACAACGTAAGAATTAAAAACACTGTTGGCATGACTGATGTTAATAATAAAGAGTTTGTTATAGCTAACGTAACAACAGACACATTTGAGTTACAAGGTATAGATGGCACAAACTTTGGAACATACACTAGTGGTGGAACATTAGAAAAAGTTGCAGAGGTAACTACACCATATTTAGAAAACGAGTTAGACAGAATTAAATTTACTCAAAGTGCTGATATTATGTATTTAGCACATCCATCTCATCCAGTACAAAAAATTGCAAGAACAAGCCATAGCGATTGGTCAATAAACCAAGTCGATTTTAGGCGAGGTCCTGTTATGGATGACAACGATAATGATGACACATTAACTGCAAGTGGTAGAACTGGCACAGTAACAATTAACGCAAGTGCAGATACGTTTGTAAGTACTGATATAGGTAGATTAATAAAACTACATGATGGGTTTGTGCAAATTACTGTTTTTACAAATGCGACAACTGTACAAGGGGTTGTAAAGGAAAATGAGGATAGACGAGCAGAGTTAATGCCCTCTTATTCTGCTAATACAATACAATTCTTTGAGGGTGACCCTAGTGGTAGTAATTTAGAACACAACGACAGAATTGTAGACACTGCGGCTAAGTTTGTAGAAGAGGGTTTTGAGGCTGGTATGAAAGTCACCATAGCTGGTGCTAGTTCCGCAACAAACAACAAAACTGATGCCTTAATAGTTAGTGTTACACAAGATACAATATTGTTTGCACCTAGTGTAGATTTAGTAAATGGTGCAGTAGGTCCTGCTATAACTATTACTGGTAACCTTGATGCTGACAATAGATTTGCCTTGGGGTCATTTAGTGCTACTACAGGCTACCCTACTTGCATTAGTTTTTTTGAAGAAAGACTTGTTTTCGCAGGAACAAATGAACAACCACAAACAATATTTTTTAGTGTGGCTGGTGATTTTGAGGACTTTAAGGATGGTATTTTATCAAGTAGTGCATTAAATTACACGATAGGTAGTAACCAAGTAAACGTCATAAGATATTTATCTGCTGGTCGTGCTTTGTTAGTGGGAACGACAGGGGGTGAGTTCTCAGTTTCATCAACTGATGATGCACCAATTTCCCCCACCAATACTGTTATTAGACGACAAAGTAACTATGGTAGTGCTGACATACAACCTGTGAGTGTTGGCAACGTAACTTTGTTTGTGCAAAGAGCAAAACGTAAATTACGTGAATTAGTATTTGATTTTAATACTGACTCTTATTCTGCACCTGATATGACCATTTTAGCAGAACATATTACTGAAAGTGGTATTAGAACCATTACGTATCAGCAAGAGCCTGACAATGTAGTATGGTGCGTTCTCAACAATGGCAAGTTATGTGGCATGACTTATAGAAGAGAGGAAGAGGTTGTTGCATGGCATAACCATGACATAGCTGGTACTTTTACTGGTGTTCATGCTCTTAACTCACCTACATCACAAACATACAATTATGGCATTGTAGAAAGTGTAGCAGTATTGCCAAGCGAGTTAGATGAAGATGATTTATATATTATTGTTAAAAGAACAATAGGTGGTGAAACAAAACGATTTATTGAAAGATTTAACTTTTTTGATTTTGGGTCAAACATACTTGATGCGTACTTTGTGGATAGTGGTTTGACATACTTTGGTAGTCCTACAGTTTCATTAAGTGGATTATTGCACTTAGAGGGTCAAGTGGTAGACATAATAGCTGATGGCTCTGCTCATCCACAAAAGACAGTTACTAATGGTGCAGTTACTTTAGACAGGTCAAGTACAAACGTACACATTGGTCTTAAATTTGACAGTGTTCTAAAAACCATGAGGGTTGACGCTGGTGGTACTGAGGGTACAAGCCAAGCGAAAAATAAACGGATACATGACGTTACTGTAAGATTTTTTAGGAGTGTAGGTGCTTTGGTTGGTAGCGACCCTACTAACTTAGACAGAATACCTTTTAGGTCTAGTGCAGATTTAATGGACAAAGCAGTTGCGTTATTTACTGGAGACAAAGACATAGAGTTTAGGGGTGGTTATGATAGCGACGGGTTTATAACCATAAAACAAGACCAAGCATTACCCCTAACAGTATTGGCTTTATATCCAAGGTTACAAACATTTGACAGGTAAATATGAGATACATTGATTACATAAAAGAACATGCTGAAGAGATTATGGAATATGGCATGAATAAAAATTATCCACCTAGCCTTATAGGTAAATTGTACAATCCTGAAAAATTTGAAAACCAAGGATGGAGTTACACACTTATAGACAAAGGTTATCCAATATTTTGTGGTGGTATACATCCATTGTGGGAGGGTACTGGAGAGGTTTGGTTTTTTGGTAGTAAAAGGCTAAATGACCATCCAATAAAATATATTAAGTCTTTTAAGAAAAAGGCATTGGAGCAAATTGAAGAACACAACATTATTAGATTACAAGCACCTATAAGAATGGAATTTGAGGTAGCTAGGCGATTCGCACAATGGTGGGGATTAAAAGAAGAGGGTATTATGAAAAAATACTACAAAGGGCATGACTACGTTATGATGGGATGGGTTAGGTAAATGTCAGCAACAATGGCTTATATGGGGTTATCAGCCCTAACTGGTATAATGAAAGCGAGAGCTGGTTATAAGAGTGGTATGCTTAAAGCTGCGGCTCATCAATTCAACGCAGAAATATCTAATAGAAATTATCAATTTAGTCTTGTTGAAAGCCAACAACGTAAATTTTTAGATGATTTGCAAATAAAGAAATTTATTAAAGAACAAAAGCAAATCCTAGACAATATAGATATGGCAAATCGTAGCAATGGTTGGATTGCTAGTACTGGTACACCATTAAAAGTAGCCATGGCAAGTGCTATGGATATGGATGAAGAGGTAGCCATTGCAAAATACAATAGCCAAGTCGCACAACAAAAAATAGAGCAACAAGGGTTGCAAGATAAATTACAAGGCAGTTTACAAAGTATGTATGCCTCAAACCAAAGAAGTGCGGCTAGGACTGGCTTTACAACATCTTTGTTAGGAACTGCAACCAACATAGCAATGATTAAGGCATATGGATAATTATGAAAGTACCAATTTACAAAACACAGGGAACTAGAACATCTGAAAGTGGTGGAATACGTTTTAACGTATCTGCTAATCCATCAGGGTTTAGTATCGCTGCTGATGCTGAGGCAAATTTGTATGGTCAATTGGAAACTACATTTACCAAACTTTTAGAACAAGAAACTAAAGTACAAAGAGAGGGTGAATTAACAAAAGCACAAAACTCTTACAACGCAATTAATCAAAAGGATGAGGCTGACACGTTGTTACAATCTCCTAACAAAATGAGCAATTTTTATAGGTTGAGAGAGTTAAGCAATTACCAAACAGCCGTGACTGGAATTAAAGACAAAGTAGTTAAAAAAAGGTTTGATTCGTGGAGGTCATCACAACTGACTGACACAAAAGGCAGAATATTTAAACAACAAAGAGTAAAAATTATAGATGGTGCAAAAACCGAACAACTGGCATTGGCTGACCAATTTATCACCAAAATGACTAACGCAAAGGTAGGTAGCCTTGATTATTTAAAGGCACAAGATGGTTTATTTAGACCTTTGCAAGAGGTTACAAATCAAGATGGCACTAAAACCATGGTAGGTGGAGTTATACCTATGATGGTCAATATGGGTCTTATGAGTAATGAAGAGGCTTATAAATTTACTAAAAAAGCACGTAGTAAAGTGGCAGAAAATAAAGTGAGGATGTTATTTAACGATTACAACCAAAATGATGATTATGCTGGTTTACGTGCATTAACAATGAAAATACAAGACCCTAATGATGGAGATTTTAAGTATCTTACCAATGAGGCAAGGACAGAATTAGCTAAAAAATCCATTATGTTGAGTGAGCAAATACAAAAACAAGTTATATCAAATGATGCTAAGAAAACTGCAAATGAGATAAAAGTATTAAAAAATAATCAGCTCAAAAATTTTACTGAGATGATGACAACAATACAAAAAGCTACACTCAATGAAGAAACAGACGCAGACAACAGTGGTACTCCTATGCCTACTGCAAACGAGTTGTTAGACATGTTAAGTGCTAAAAAGATTGATGTTGCACAATACAACACTCTAAGCAGTGCAATCATGGGTGACAACGCACCACGCAACAATCCAACTGTGATAGTAAATTTTACAAATGAGTTGCAAAACGCTGATACACCCCAAGCAGTCGATAATATTCTAAAAAAATATTCTCATAAAATAGGGCAAAAGGGTGGTCTTAAATTAGAAACTTGGAATGGTTTTATGGCTCAAGAACAAGCCTACAAACAAAAAACACCTTTTGCTATAAAACAAAAAAGGTTTTTAAGTGTTTTAAAAGGGTCAATAGGTGAGGACAAGGAAACAAATATTTTTACAAAAGAGGCTGAAAATCCTGAAAGGGATGAAAGAATGGCAAGAGCCATTAACCAATATATTGAATTAACAATGGATGAGAAAAACCCATTAGACCCTGAAATAGCATTTAATGTTGTTTTAAATAATTACAAAAACGCAATAAAAACTGGTTTTAATACAACAATGATTAGTGAGCAAATTTTAAATAAAATGAATTTGCCAACTGATTTTGTGCCTAATGATATTATGAAATGGGATGCACAAAAATTTAATATGGCAAGGAGGCTTATTAAAAATGCACCAAATAGAACAGTTGGTAACAAACACTCAGGTAATTTTAAAGATGGCAATGTTGCAAGTGGTCAAGATGGTTTTACAGCGATTGGCAAAGCAATAGAATTAAGAAAACTTAATATTATTGAGGCACATGTTAAAGAACAAGTAAGGCTATCAGAAATAGCTAAGAAAAAAGCTAAAGACAACAAAATGACGGAAGAAAACCCTGACACTGAAAATGATGGTAACATATTTACAGATAGCTTTGATTGGGTAAGAAACAAATTTATGGGTGAAGAAGATTTAAGTAAAAGAGAAAAGACAAGGCAGTAGGACAATTTATGAGTGACAATACTACATATGGAACAGAAACAACGTGGTTAGATGATTTAAGCACAGAAACAGCTATACAAAACATGGCTTATTCTAATGAGATGCAAGAAATCGCTAATTCTGGTGTTCCACAAGATGCTCATTATCTTGTTAGTCAAAATGCACCAGCAGTCACAAACGACAATGAACACGAAAACCATTTAGACGAAAGTGGTCTAATGGAGAACGCAGATTGGGTAAATGCTAGTAAGATACTTTACAAGTATTTTGAAAGTTCTGATGGCATGAAAAGAAATAGGGCTGAAAACATTATTGACGCTGAGGCAATGGGTTATAAACAACCTCTTGATGGTATGGGTGGAAGATATGGTGATGAATTTAAACCCCTAGAGATACCAATGCAAAACATAACAAACCAATCAAGGTCTAAAGGCACACCTATGAGTGATAGAGATTACGCTGAATGGGGTTTAGAATTTATGGGTATGTTTAATTGGAATTTAGCAAACATGGGTTTGCGTACTGCACAATTAGGTCTTGGTGATACAAGTGCAAAGGCTACTCCATATGGCGACCCTGCGTTAGCTATGTATGTAGCAATGGATATGTATGACAAATTGCCTAATTGGACTTGGAATGGAACTAAAAGGGCATTTAAAGGGGTTTTAAGCGACCCCTCAACGTATGTAGGACTAAGTACGTTAGGATTAGGGTTTGTAGGCAAAGGGGCTGTTAAAAAAGCCTCTAAAAGCCAAATAAAGCAATTTCTAAAAAAGTCAGTAGCCTCACCATCAGCCATAGTTGCTTACGAGGGTGGACTTTATGCAGGTGGTGACAATGCTTTTAGACAAAGTGTAAAGCTATTATCTGACACACAACGTGAGTTTGACTATGGTAGCTTTGGTCAAAGTGTAGTTTTAGGCATGACTTTTGGTGGTGCTATATCAGTAGGTGCAAATAACTTATATAGAATACTACCAACTGAAAGAGCCATAAAAAATGTTTACAAAACTGCTGGTGAGGCACAAAACAATTTAGTTAATTTTCTAAAAAATAGCATGGAATCAACTGAGGTTGTAGGTGATACCTCACGATTTGGTGTAACAAACCCAGAAATAAAAGGCATTGAAAGAACAAGAGAAAAGGTTGCAGAGAAAGGCATACCAGCAAAAGAGGTAAAAACTAGGGTAAAAGACGTAGTTAGAGCTGGTGTTATAATCGACAATCCTAAAGAAAGTGACGATATTGTAGCCTTAATAGGTAAAGAATACAAAATACTAGAGGATGGTTGGGAGGCATATGGTGGTGGCTACTTTGACAGAAAGGTTGTAGTTGAAACTCCTGAGGGTAATTTAGCAGAAATACAGTTTTGGTCAAAAGGCATAGCAAGAGTAAAAGAAAGTATGCACGAGATATACGCTGAGACTAGAAAAATTGAGCCACTTGTAAAACAAGGTACGGCAACACAAGAGCAAGTTACAAAATATAATGAATTATTGGTTAAAAGTGATAATATAGCGGTAGAGGCATTAGTAAGCGATATGGCTGGTTGGAAAGATTTATATGTACAAATGGGTATGAATGTTGAGCCATACTTACAATTAGCACAAAGTGGTGGTGCAACATGAGTATACCTAAGAATGAGCCAAATAAATTTGATGTAAATGATGGTCAAGGCGACTTTTTTAAAGACAATAGTTACACCAATAATCAAGATGTAAACGCACAACCATCTTATGAATTACCAAAAGGTGAGTTTAGTGTATATGGTGAAACTGTAAACCCTGACCATGAATTAGTGCAATTAGCATTTAATGGTAAATTTACTCAACAAGTAGGCAAATTATTAGGGTTTGATTCTTGGAGTGTTTTAGGTAAATCCCAAGAAATAATATCTGAAAAGAAAAAAATACTTAATCAAGGTGTTGATGAGCAAAAGGTTGTTGCTGACAAAATTGTACTAGACAATAATTGGAATAGCTACATTGACCAACCTGAGGGTAGTAGCACCATCAATCTAAATGAAATTGATGTAGATGCAAACAACATATACCACCAAGACAGTAGCAAAATACTACTAAACGATATTAAGACAAGTGGTGGTCAAAAACGACAACCTATTAGTTTGTTACAATTGCCTAATGGTAGATACCAAATACTTGATGGCGAAAACATTGTTAATTTAGGTAACAAAAATAATTGGGAAAACGTACCAGCGAGAGTTTTTACAAGCCAAAAAGAATACAATAAATACAAAAAACTTACGGGTGCTAAAGGTAATGACGAGTTAGATTTTGAGCATTTTGACTCCCAAATTATTAGCAAAATAAATAATGACAAAACAGTAAACAATGCTGGTTCTGGCTTGGCAAATAACAAGGGTGTTGTTGACCAAGTAGATGGCTCTGCTACTACAACAGAGTTCTTAAAGAAAGCTGAGAGTGATAGAAAATTTTATAGTGTTGGTGGTGATGTAAAAAATGGCAAAAACATATTTGGCGAAAATATGTTTAGTAATGCTGAGGCTGAAAACATTGCAGTAGGAATAAAACAAAAAGTTCAAGTAAAGCCTGATGAAGAGGGCAACCTTATTGATTTTAGAGCCTATGGTTTAGATGGGGGCAAACCTAATCCACAAGACCAAAAAATACCAGACGAAAATTCTGTTTATTTTGCCATGAACGAAATAAGTAAAAATGGCAATTACAAAGAAAGAATTAATGAGGGCAATAGAGCAAAAGTTACGCAAGAGGCAACAATAAAACTTGCTAACTTGATTGGCATAGACCCAGAAAAGCTAAAAAAGACCATACAAGGTAGGCATAGTGGTGGTGTAATTGTTGGTGACCAAATGGGTTTAGCCGAAACAATGTTGGCGGCTAGGCAATTACTAGTAAACGAAACAGCGTTATTAGACAAATTGGCGGCTAAAGCCATCAATGGTACTGACGCTGACAAGTTAGCATTTAAGACACAATTAGAGTTAGTTGCTCAATTACAAGCACATATTAAAGGCTCTCAAACTGAAATTGCACGAGCCTTGGCACAATTTAAGATACCAACACGTAGTGCAGATGGCACAAATCCTCTTGCAAGTGAGGATATATCACAAATTCTATCTGAGCATGGTGGTAGTGATGGAATTAGCGATACGGCTAAAATGTACCTACAAGCTGGTGACACTAAGAATAGGATGAATTTTGCAAGAGAGGTTAGCAAGTATAAGAAAATTGGTGATGCACTTTATGAAAGTTGGATAAATATATTGTTATCCTCACCAGTAACCCACATTAAAAACGTAAGTGGTGCTTTTTTACAAATATTCGCACATTCTATTGAAACAGCCGTACAAGTAGGGGTTAATCGCACTGGCATGATGCTAGGTGGTAGTGATAGTGGTGTTAGATTTAGTGACGTAAATGCTCAAGTATTTGGCATAATGATGAGTTTGCAAGATGCGTGGAAAGCTGCGGGTAATGGTCTTAAATATGGCGACAAAGTTATAGCTGGTAGTAAATTAGACAATGGGGGCAAGGTTTATAGAGAAAAAGCCTTTAGTATGGAGGGAACAGGAGGTTTTGCTACTGCTGTAAATGGATTAGGTAGGGTAATGACCTTGGACAGAATCCCAACAAGAGCATTAGAATGGGAAGATAATTTTTTTAAAACCATGGCTTCAAGGCAATTTATTTATGAACAAGCCATGAGAACTGGTAGAAATAAAGGTTTAGAGGGTGATGCTTTAGCAAGTCATATTGCTGAGTTTGTTACTAATCCACCACCAGATGTTTTAAAAGGTAGTGATGCACATGCAAGATATGTGACGTTACAAACTGATTTAGACCAAGTAGGTAAAAATTTAGCTGGTATTAGAAATAACGCATTAATGAGGTATTTTGTACCTTTTTTCAAAACACCATACAATGCAACCAAATATGCCTTAATAGAGAGGTCATTTTTATCCTCATGGAGTAGCACATACAAACAAGCAAAAATTAGGGCTGAAAGTCCTAATGCTACAATGGATGATAAAATACAATTCCAAAAAATGAGAACAAAAATGCACATGGGTAATGCTACGGCAATGACCATTGGTTTTTTGACTGCTCAAGGATTGGTTACTGGAGCAGGTCCTACTGACCCTGATTTACGTAAATCGCTTATTAGGACTGGTTGGAAACCTTATAGTATTAAGGTTGGCGACAGTTATTATAGTTACCAAGGTGCTGAACCTTTTGCGAGTATATTAGGTTTGGCTGCGGATGCCTCAGAAACTATGTTTGATGGCAGTTTACCTGAGGGTGAAGATGATAAGTTAGCTATGGCTATGATGGTCATGTTGAGTAACCAAGTTACTGACAAAACATTTATGCAAGGCTTTAGTCAATTAGTAAGCACTATAAGTGACCCACAAAGATATGGTGGGGGCATGGTAGAAAGTTATATAAGGTCATTAGTACCTAGAGTGTTTGCGTTAGGTGAAAAGATACAAGACCCAAGTGTAAGATATGCTAGGGGATTGGTAGATAATCTAAAATCACAAGTTCCTTGGTTATCTAACGATTTAGAACCAAGACGTAACGTATGGGGCATGAAAATTATGGTAGGTGACACATTTGGACCTGCTGTTTTAAGTCCTATTTACGTAAGTCATTTAGGTGAAAATTATAGGAATGACACTGGTACTGCATACATGCCAGATAGAGGAAAACGTGCATATGCTTTGGATGTAGAGTTTGTAGACCGAGACAATGGTATATGGTGGTCGCCAAAACCTCATGCTGAAACAATAAGTCATCCAACTGCAGGTGCAATAGAATTAGGCGATAAAGAAATAAGTGTTTTTCATCAAGTTAGTGGCATGTTTCTAATAGAAGAATTAGAAAATGCTATGAAAACTGACGAATACAAAATACTTAAACAACAATTCCTAGCAAGTGATAGAAAATCTGACCTTGTAAAAGATAAATTATATTCGTTGCTTGATTTGGCACAATTACAAGCCAAAAGAAGAGCAACAGAATGGATGTTTACAAATGACGAATCGCCATTTAAAGACCAATTAAACTTAGACATTGATAAGATAATTGAAGAAAAAAATATGGAAAATGAGGTTTTTAAGAAAGATTTTAAAAACATACAAATGAAAGGTACATTTAACTAAAAGGAGTCATTATGACAGTATCAACCACCTTAAATAAAGTAAGTGCTAACGGAGATGGTAGCACCCATATATTTAACTACACATTTAAGATTTTTGCTGACACAGATTTACAAGTCATTGTTAGGTCAAGCACTGGTGTAGAAACTACACAACAATTGAATGTTAATTATGTTGTTACTGGTGCTAATAGTGACAGTGGTGGTACGGTTTTATTTAAATTTAACACTGGTAATACAAGTGATATAAATTACGCAACTGCAGATAGTAGACCACCATCAGGTAGTACTGTAACAATCACACGTATTGTGCCACTTACACAAGTTACAGATTACGTGGCAAATGACCCTTTTCCTGCTGATGCCCATGAGACTGCTTTAGACAGATTGACCTTTATTGTACAACAAATACAAGAGGAATTAGACAGATGTATTAAAGCTAGTCCTACCAATACTATTAATTCTACTGCTTTTACTGTTGGTGTGAGTGATAGAGCAGATAGATTATTTGGATTTGATGCACAAGGTGAGTTAACAGTTTCTACACAAGCAAGTGACGTAGCAAATGCACAACAAAATGCAAGTAACGCTGCGGCTAGTAATACTAGTGCTGGCAATCATAAAGATGATGCACAAAAATTAGCAACAAACGCTGTTGATACACAATTTACTTTAACAGATGGAACGACTGGTTTTAGTGCCTTACATTATTTTACAAAATCTAGTCAAATAGCCACAAACCTTAATCTACCTACAATTACAAATAGTGACGCTGGTAAATTTTTAAGAGTGAATAGTGGATTAACTGGTTATGAGTTTATTAGTCCACCTAGTGAAAACGCAGTATTTTATGGTTTGAAAAAAGATGAGGCTGGAACGGCTACTTATGGAAAACTAAGGCAAGATAATAGTGTAGTTGGTGGTGGTGGAACGTACACATTAAGTGATTACACCAGTTACTTTTTTGCAACTGCTGGTGTTGGTTTTAATGTAAATGCAAGTGGTCATCTTACTATAACAACACCATAAAGGAGATAAATGGTCGTAGCAGAAACATTAGCGGGTATAGCACTTGTAAAGTCAGCAACAGAGGCAATAAAAGGAGCAATAGGGACTGCACAAGATGTCACCAGTTTAGCCAAAGATATAGACAGGCTATTTGAGGGTGAAAAGCAAATACAAGCAGATAGAAGAAAAGCACACGACCCATTAAGCATGAAAAGTGTTGCAGAGGAGACTATAAATTACAAATTGGCACAAGAACAAATGGATGACATGCGACAATTAATAGACCATAGATTTGGGTTTGGAACATGGCAAGGTATAGTAGCTGAACGAGCAAGAAGAATACAAGAGGCTAAAGAATTAGCTAAACAAGAGGCAAGACGTAAACAAAAGAAACAAGATGAGATTGTTGAGGCAACACTAATATTTTTTGGCATTTTAATAGGATTGGCTGTTTTAGTATCAGCTATAATTTTTACATTAAGGGCAACAGATGGATAAACCAAAAGAAAAACCAGTAGCAATATCAATAAAAGAAAATTCTTTTGAATTGATTTTACGCATACTTGGTAACGAGTTTGTAGCAATCAAAATAGGCTCTACTAATTTTAGTGGTAAATTAATCGCTGGTGGTGTTTTGTTACTCTTTTTTACTTTTGTTATTATGGAGTTGTTTGGATTACATGATTTACTAAAGGGATGATGGGTATTGTATATGCAAGGGTTATGGAAATGACAAAATATGAATTTGAAAAAGGGAGTGAAATAGCAAAAAGCCTAGATACTAATGGTGACAAAATTATTACTGACAAAGAATTTTTAATGAAAGAACGTATGATTTTTTTAGAAAATGAGGACAAGAAACAAGACCAACAAAGGTATCTAGTTTGGTTTAGTGCATTAAGTGTTACGATATTTATTGTTGTTCTAATGACACCTATTATACCAGTAGAAAGAATTAGTCACCTAAGTGGCATAGCTGAAATATGGGTTATTAGCAACATGGGAGTGATAGGCAGTTTTATAGGCTTTACACAAATAGCAAAACGAAAAAATATGGAAAAATAATAATTTATGATAAGGTATATGTATGTGGAATTTATTAATTAGTCCGTTAGCAAATTTAGCTGGCACTTATCTACAAGGTAAAGTAGACGAAAAAAAAGCCAATAGTGAGGTAAAGGTTGCCCTAGCAAAAGCTAAAGCAACTGTTTACACAAAAGAGGCTACTAGTCAAATGCTCAATGAAGAGAGTTTGACTAATCAAATGGCAGGGTCATGGAAAGACGAGTTCTGGACTCTAATTTTTGGCTCAATACTACTAGCTTGTTTCTTGCCCTTTTCACAAGAATATGTGAAAGAGGGTTTTATTTTTTTAAATGAACATTGCCCACCATGGTTTCAAAATTGTCTTTATATAAGTATAGGGGCAAGTTTTGGGTATCGTTTTGGTAAGCAAGGTTTACAAATGATTAACAAAAGAGGGAGTAAATAAATGGCATATGGTAAAAAAATGATGACAAAGAAAAAGCCTATGAATGGTGCGTTGAAAGGTAAGCAAAAGACGTTGCCAGCATTTTTGAAAAAGAAAATTATAAAAGCTAAGAAAAAGAAAAAGTAATGGCAAAAAAGCCTAGAAATTATCGCAAGGAATATGACACTTACCATGGTAAGCCAAGTCAAATTAAAAGGCGAAATAGTCGTAACGCGGCTAGACGTAAGTTAAAAAACGTCAAGGGTATCAAGGGTAAAGATGTACACCATAAAGATGGTAACCCACGTAATAACAAAAGGTCTAACCTTGCAGTAGTTTCTAAGAGTTACAATAGGTCAAGAAATAAAAAGAAAAAGTAATATGTTTAATTTATCAGACAGAAGTTTATCTAGGCTTGAGGGTGTAAATGACGATTTAGTTAAGGTCGTTAAATATGCCATAGAGGTAACAACAGTAGATTTTGGTGTTATTTGTGGTATGAGGACAATAGAAGAACAAGAGGAATTGTTTAAGAGTGGTGCTAGTCAAACCATGAAAAGCAAACATCTTGAGGGTAATGCAGTCGATTTGATGGCATACATAAATGGTAGAGGCACTTGGGAGTTAAATGTTTATGATGAGGTAGCTGAGGCTATGCGATTAAGTGCCATAGAGCATGACATACCAATTAGATGGGGTGCATGTTGGAATGTTAGAGACTTGAGGGATTGGGATGATAGCATGGAAAACGCAATGAATCATTACATTGATACTAGACGTAGTGAGGGTAGGCGACCATTTATAGATGCACCACATTTTGAGTTAATGGATGGCGACTAAACGAAAAAAGAAACAAGTTAATTTAAGTGTTGGTAGAGGTGAAAAACTACCTGCAAGTCGTGGTGGTGGATTAACAGCTAAAGGTAGAGCAAAATATAATAGGGCAACAGGGAGCAAATTAAAGGCACCTGTTACAGGTAAAGTAAAAAAAGGTAGCAAGGCGGCTAAACGCAGAAAGTCCTTTTGTGCAAGGTCTAGGGGATGGACAGGAGTGCGTGGCAAGGCGGCTAGGAAAAGGTGGAAGTGTTAATATGAAAGCAGACGAAGTTTTAAGATTATTAGAAAAGCATGAGGAAGAGTGTAATAGACGTTATACGAAAATAGAAAAGTCATTAGATTCGTTAGATTATAAATTATGGGGATTAGCAATATTAATTATTGGTACAGTTTTTTTACCAAAGGTGTTATTATGAAAAATGAAATACTAATAGTTTTAGGTATTTGGGGATGGTCATTTATAGGAGGTTTTTTGTATGGCTAAAAGAGGACTATATGCAAACATAAATGCAAGAAAGAAAAAAGGGATAAGCAGAAGTAAGAAAAAATCTACTATATCCCCTAAAGCATACGCAAATATGAAAGCTGGTTTTCCAAAGAAGAAGAAAAAGAAAAAGGCTTAAAACTCTATTTTCTTTTCAAAATCTACAAAGACTACATTTGATTGTGGATTGTCTTTGTATACGTTTACCCATTCCTCAGCACCATCCCATACGTTGTGCTTTTCCCATGTATCCACGGCAACATTCATAAAACTTTCTTTTTCTTTTGGGTTTTTGTCACCAAATATAATATCTGCGTAAGCACATATTTCACTTGGATGACCTGAATACATCCCTAACATTTCTGCAATAACTAAAGTTTGTTTAAAATTAAGTGGGGAAACTTTGCCCCACTTTTCACTTAATGTTTTCCAAGATTGTTTCATTGTCACTCCTAATCTAAATCATCTAAGTTAGTTGTTAATTGATATTGACCAAGCAAAAACGTACCATGGTCAAATTCTACATTGTATAATGGTGTTCCATCATCTTTTGTATGGACACTTTTAATTACACCATGACAAGCATGGACAATGTTTTTTTCTTTATCTAATCCAAAAACATTGTCACCTACCTTGTATGGGGCAAAAGATTTATTTTTAAGCATAATAATCCTTTTCATTCTTTTGGTTAAACGCACTAGTCAAGCCTACCCATGGCATATGCCTTAATGCCATTGTCATTAAGGACTTTGGCAAAAGCATTGGCATAGGCATTTTTTCTTTCGTAGCTTTGTCCAAAGCCACTTACCCATATGGTGTATCCACCATAGTAAGAGTCTTTCCTACCTATTCCCATGCTTTTTAACCAAGTAATAAACTTGCCTCTTGCTGGTTTAATGTTTACCCAAGCAAAACCACAAACTCCATCATTGACGAAGTACATAGGCTTTTTCGGGTCAATATCGTCACCAAGTGGTGTAGTAGGACTACCTACGACCATTGGTGTAGGTAAGGCATCATTGCCAGCTTTTACACCAGCCAAATCTGCTTTTACGTAGAGGTCATTGAAATCAACCATATCAGCTCCTTTTCTGTTAGTGATTAACATTAGTCTATAAACTCATATATTGTTTTACCAATTACCTTGGTTTTAATGTTGTCTCTTTTGTAAATGTCAAACCACTTTTCAAAGTAATTTTCTAACTCTTTAAAAGTGGCAAAAGTTTTTTTGACCAATTTACCCTCTTTAAGAACAACTGCTTTTTTTGGTAATGTCGTCATTTTTTTCATTATAAACTTTCCAAAACTTTTTTTACTTTCGCAATTTCTTCACTAAATTGTTTTATCCAAAAATGTTGTTTGTTTTTTTGTGCGATTTTTAAATTATGCTCCATGGCTTTAATTCTATTTTTTAAATGTTTTTTCATGGTCATTTTTTCTCCTTACAGTACTAATATAATGCTATTGTCTTAATAAGTCAATAGGTAAAGCAAAATAAATTTTATTTGGCTTGAGCATTGAATTACGAGGTGAGTGATAGAAATTTTTTTAAATTAGCTATTGACATATATGGACACACATGCTATATTATATATGTAACGTGGAAAGAGAGGTGACAAATATGACTCCAAAAATTGTCAAAACTTTCAATCACAATGATGGTGGTCGAGAGAAATATTTTAAAGGCACGACAGGTGATTGCGTAACACGAGCAATCGCAATAGCTAGTGGCTTGGACTACAAAAAAGTCTATGACGATTTATTTGCTTTGAACAAAGAGTACGTCAAAACAAGTAATGACAAAGTAGCAAAAGCTATTAGAAAACGTGCTAATGGCTATAGTCCTAGAGATGGTATGTTTAAAGACGTTTACCATAAATATATTTTAGGACTTGGTTTTAAGTGGATACCTACCATGACTATTGGTAGTGGTTGTAAAGTCCACTTGCACCATAGTGAGTTGCCAAAAGGTACGTTAATAGCGAGGGTAAGTAGACACCTTTGTGCTGTTATTGATGGTTGTATAAACGACACGTATGATTGCTCAAGAGGGGGCAAAAGATGTGTCTATGGCTACTACCTCAAAGAGCCTAAAGACGTAAGCGATTCAATAAAGACATATGAGGATTTATTGAAAGCATGGGCTGGGGTTGGTTGTCCAGTTGCAAAAAATCTGAAAGGTAAATTAGCATGAATACAATAAAGCACCTTACAGGACCTGACCTTTGTGAAGAGTTGAAACAACATATCTTTACATTGGACAGTGGTATAAAAATGCTCCACCACAAGTTTGTGGTGGGCATGTATTTTGATGACCCACTTAGCAATGACCACAACAATAAATTGTTAGAGGGTAAAACAAAAAACGATACTATTTATCGTGAGAAAAAAGATGCAGTGCATTTTGTTTTTAACCATGAACGTGCTTATCGTTTTCAAGCATTAGAAGAAATTGCCCATGACGTAGATTACTGGAAAACCAAAAAGAAAGATTATTGGAAATTGGTTGGTGACGTTTGGGTAGACCAAGAAAACATTTATGAAAACCTAGATGGTTGGCATGACATATTGTTTCATGGCGATTACAACGATACTCCCAATGCTAGTCATGGCATGATGGATGAGAGTGATAGAAAATTTTACAAAAGCCTACCTAGTGAATTTATGATATATCGAGGTGGTGTAGACCAATATGCTTACTCTTGGACTTTGGACAAAGAGAAAGCAAAGTGGTTTGCGAATCGTTATAAAAATGACTACGAGGTTTTTGAGAAAAAAGCTAAAAAGAAAAATGTGATTGCATACAACAATAGTCGTGGAGAGAAAGAAATTATATACGATTATTTTGCTTGATTGATAAAAGCAAAAGACTATAATGACAGGTACGTTTGGTTATGGTGTCAGCCTTAACCTCACTTTCCACAAATTTGAAATTAAGGCTGACTTTGTTTTTTCTCCTTACGTAGATTAACATTGTTGAATGGGGTTGGTGGTTATTTCCTTTTCTTGCCAACCTCATTTTTTTTGTATTTACCTATTGACTTAAAGCGACACACGTATTATATTAGTAGTGTGGAAAGAGAGGTAAATATGAAAATCACAAAAAATACTAAACAAGTGTCTAACCTAAATGACTTAGGTTTATCTAAAAAAGAAATTGCAATTATGAACGAAACTGCAAAAATCTACGAAAAGAATTGTGGACAATGTGGTGGTGATGGTGTTTGGAAAGCAGGACCAATCACCAATGGTGTCCCTGCTAGGGTTGGCACATGTTATGGTTGCCAAGGTAAAGGTTACCAAACCTACAGCGACAAAAAAAGAAACGAGACATATTGGAATTACAACTGGAACAGATATGGGGGGTTAACTTAATGACACAATATTACGTAGGCTATGGCACTCAAAACAAGGGTGTCATCTCTACTGAGAACCAGTGGAAAGTTTTAAACAAGGGTAAAAAACCCACAAAGGCACAAATGAAAATGTTGCAAATAGAAAAAATGCCAAAAAACTTTGTGTACTACAAGCCATCTGTAAAGATGGCTTAAACTTTATAGAAAGGAAAAATATGAATAATTATAATTTAAATTTTAAAGGGTTGGACAAATCAACAATCGAATCAATTAAACTTGAATTGGCTATACAAGATAAGTTAGGCAAGTTTGAATTTAGAAATAAATTTATATCATCAGGGTTTTTGAGTAGAAACAAATTTGGTCAAGTTACTTATAGACCAGCGATATATAAATAGGGGTTGACTTATTACGACAATGTTACTATATTATGAATGTAAGGAAAGCGAGGTAAAAAAATGAATAATTTATCTAAACCAAAAGCCAACAATGTAATTAGCCTAGTCGAAAAGATTGCTGAGAAACAAGGCAATAAATTTATCAACCTTGATGCAACAAGTTTCAAAGAACACATGGATAAACTTGTTGACAATATCTACAAGGACTATGACGAATGGTGCGACAAAGCAAACATTACTCATGGTAGAGGTAAAAAGAAATATGTTTGGAAGATGGGTAAAAAATACGTAAAGGTAGACATGATAGATGGTCAAACTAGTGTTTGGGGTTTTGTTGTTGCAACACACAATGACAACAAATTTAAGTTTGGCGACATTTTGTTAGCTGCGGGTTACAACAAACCAGCAAGGAACAAAGCAAGAGGTAACATATTTACTGAATACAATATTAGGTGGACAGGTCCATTGTACCTTATCTAAAACCAACCAAGGTGGTGTTTATGCACCACCTTTTTTTTATGCAAAATTATGGAAATATTACAAATACAAAAAGACGAAACTACTGAGTGGTTAAAAAATTTACATTACGCAAAAAGATTACCTGCCTCTATAAGTTATGCTTTTGGCATATACGAAAACAAAATTTTAAAAGGCATTATTACGTATGGGTCACCTAGTGGTAGAGAGTTAGCACAAATGATTTGTGGTGACGATTTTATGCACGAGGTTTTAGAATTAAATAGGCTTGTGTTGTTAGACAATAAAAAAAACCAAGCTAGTTTTTTAATAGCAAATAGCATGAAATTATTACCCAAGCCAAAGATAGTTGTGACATACGCTGACACAAACATGAATCATCATGGGTTTGTTTATCAAGCATGTAACTTTATTTATACGGGTCTAAGTAAGCCAAGGGCAAAGTTTTTTGCACCTAATGGTACTGAGATAGCTGAACGCACTTTAAGTGAGTGGCAAGGCTTTAATACACGACAAGAGACATTAAAAAAGTATAATATACGTGTAGAGAGACAAGAGGGTAAACATAGGTATGTTTATTTTGTTACGACAAAGACAATGAAAAAAGAAAGAATGAAACATTTTAAGTTAGACAATTTGCCTTACCCAAAAGGTGACAACCAAGTATATGACGTAGATTACAAACCAAATGTACAAGGGTTGTTATTTTGAAATTGTGTAGTAGATGCAAAGTTGAGTTACGTGAGGTATGGAAGAAAACCATTAAGAAAAAATTACTAGCTTATAAATGTGACATATGTAAAGGCGAGGAATATTGGGAAGATTTGATATTAGAAGATGAAAAAAAAGAGAACGAAAAGAAACAAGATTGACGTAGCATTTTTAAATGATGTTCCAAAAATTATTAAAGAACGTGGTAAAACCTATGGTGATATAAAAAAAAATCACCAAGACATAGCTAAAGGTTGGGAAGTGATACTAGATAAAGACAAAATAGAACCATACCAAGTTGCTATGTGTTTAGATTGGTTAAAGACTGTACGACTAATAGAAACACCTGACCACTTGGATAGTTTGAAAGATAAGGTAGGTTACGTGATTACACACAAAAATTGTTTAGATGACAAAGATACCTAAAAGATGGCTTGATTGGTTGGACTTGTTAAAGGTAGAACACCCACCAACATACCAAGCATTTATGGATTTAAAGCGAATCAATGCAGAAGAATTTTATAAAATGATGGATGACATAATTAAATTAAATGATTATGGCATAGAGCCAACACCACAAAAGTCGCAGAAAACCAAGGATAATTCACAGTTAAATTTATTTTAACTTTTTTTTGATTTAGGGGTTGACGTTTTACGACACATACCCTATATTAATAATGTAAGGAGAAAAAAAGATGGCAAAAAAAGTTGAGTATGGTTGACGAAGAATTGGGAACTGCCCCCCAGCCTTGGTCTTTGGCAAGGGTAACGAAATAGGGCAATAGTTCTAGTGTAATTGACTGCTCTTGTGGGAGTGTTGCTACAATGGTCGCCACTCCCCAAGAGACGGATTTTCAAAGAAAGGGAAAAAATGAAATTATTAACCAAAGCATTAGAAAAAAAGTTGTTAGACAATGCCACTAAAAAAGATGGTGTTGCCTACGTTAAATGGTTTAACCCTACTGGCATTGGCACTTGGTACGTAAGTGAGATGGATAAGAATGGGGTTTGTTATGGCTTGGCATGTATGCACGAGAAAGAGTTTGGATACTTTGCCAAAGGCGAATTAGAGGCATTAAAATTGCCTTTTGGGTTAGGAATCGAGAGAGATACTTGGTTTGACCCAACACCATTAGAAAAATGTAAGGAGTTAGCATGAATATAATAAACTTTTTAACTGACATGGGAGTTGACGTAGTTACGTTTACTGATGACGAAAATGGTAAAGAAAAAGTGACAACCTTTAAAGGTAAGTCAGCCCATCCTAAAAAGGATGAGCCTGAGTACGAGGTTGATGAGTTTGACTTTAATTCTACTAGTAGTCCTATTCACTACTAATTACAAATCATCCCAATTGACCCCATCTTTGGATGGGGTTTTTTCTATGGGGTCAGGAACATCCATTGGTGGCTCATTATACTCCATAGGCTCTTCACCCATTGGTGGTGGCTCATTGCTCACTTGACTAGGCTTATTACAAAACAATCTCCACCTAGCAACCAAGGGATAATCTTTAATATCTGCACCTTGTCTTTCTTGTACTTGTAAACTTATCTCCACCTTATTGTTTTCTATTAACGTGGTTATTTCGTCTATCACCGCTTGTTGGTCACGATTCATTGGCATAGGTCTATTGGTTGAGTTATCCCAACCATTGTCAATTTGCATCCATGCACTAAGACGATATTCAGTTTCCATCTCTTCACCATACTCTTTTGGCATGGCTTTTAATATTTTTTGTTTGGCATTACCAAACGTAGGTTTATTACCTTGAGGCATAATTTAGTTCTCCTTATTTGCGTATATTTCATCCCAATTTGATTTTACTTTGTCCAACAAATCGTTGAACCCAAGTTTTTTCATCTCAGCTAGTTTAGGCTTGTTGCCCTCAAACCAACCAAAAAGTTGTTGCCTAGTCTTTTGTGGCAATGTTCTTAACTCACCATCAACCCAATTTTCCCAATACTCTCTTGGTGTTTGTGATGGGTTACTTTGTGGTGGTTTATTATTCTTTTTTAAATCTTCTTCAGGATTTGCAAATTCCTCTTGGCTATAAACATGACCATGCAAACCTAATAGTTTTAGTATAACCCTGTCCTTGGCACGTTTTTCAGCCATGGCAAAAGGGTATTGTTGTTTGTTGTTGCCACGGTCTATGTTGATGGGCATAGCCTCACCAATAGTCCATTCCTCTTTTTCTTTCCAATAACCTTTGACTAACATGACACAAATGCGTTTTTCAGCGTCATGCTCAATAATTACTGGATTGTCAAATTTGATGTTTTGGAATGAGGCTACCTTTTCAAGTGCCTTATGGTACATCACCCATGTTCCATGACAATTCCAAAGAGCTGTCTTAGAATCTATACCAACATCTTTGCAAGTTTGTTGCACAAGTATTGGTATGTCGTGTTTCATATTATTCATAACTTTCCTTTTCTAAAAATGATTGACCCACAAAAATACACAAAACATGTAAAGACCTACTAAAAATAAAAGAGGCATCATGGGTTTTAGACGTTGTAACCACCTTACCCAAAAAGGCTTGATGGTTGGCATACGATAAATAGCATTAGAATATTTAAACATTAGCTTTGGCTTTTTCATAACTTTCCTCAAAAACTGTTTTAGCATGTTTTAAAACACTAGGTGGCTCTTGCCAACAAAGTGCATCCCATTGAGGATAGACAAGTTCAAATAATTCGCTTGTGCTTGGTGCTAACCTTAACATTCGTTCTGTTATTTGATTGTATTTGGATATTTGATTTGCAATATCTATGAGATTATCGTGCTTTAATTCATCACAATTATCTTGATTGTATATTACATAATCTTGGTCATTAACGTATAACAACCATGGTGGTTGATTACCATTGAGTGCATATGCACCAGCCATTTGCCATACGTGGCTTACCTCAAACATACCAATAGATTTAGGTAGACTTGCACTACTAAAGCCAGTCTTTGACCTACTATTTTTTCTCATCCATTTTGTTTTGAGTTCGCCTTTTCTATTGTAATCAGGCTTGGTAAAATAGGGGAGTATGTTGTTAGGCAATGGTTTGTAAATATCAGTTTCACCAATTACTTTGTTTTCTTTTGCAGTTGCCTCTTGTATTCCCATGATTGCATTTTTGGTAGTGGCTACTATTGTGTCCTTTAACATGTGCCATTTTTCTTTATCTTCACCACCATCCCATTCACGAGGGTCATAATTTTCGTAGGCACTTAACATCTCTTCAAATGTTTTACTTTCGTCAGCATTTTTAATTAATACTTTGTCACAAGCCTCTTGCACTAAACGACCACTAAGCATGGCACAATTGTCTTGACCATTCGTTTGGGGGTTTAGGTCGTCTAGGATAGTTTTTGCCCACTCACGAGCCTTTAAATCGCTATTATCGTGGGTATCCTTAATTATTTCCCATGCCTTGTTAAGTTGTGGTCTAACATAGCACTTATCAAATATAATTTTTGCACGGTCTTTACTCTTTGGATTGGAGTGATGCCCGTAGCCGTGCCGTATTGCCCACTCTTCTAATATCATGTCTACCATTTAATTCCTCATTCCTTATCTTAAAACATTGCTTACACATAAGTTGTTGGCGACTTGCTAACTCACCAACATTACAAAACCTACAAATTAGCTTGGTCGAGTTCACCCTTGTATTCATAGTTTGCGTACCTTACTTTGTTTCCAAACCTGTCTTTTGATGTTTCCATATGCGTAACAATGTCATATTTTTCACGTAATACTAATATGATTGCACTTAGTCTCATGCTACCATATTGCTTGTAAGCATCAACTGGTGTTATAAATTTATGTTTCTTTAAGTGGCTCAAAACCTTGAATGTTTTTGTATCGAGTTTCATAATGTGTCCTTTTTGGTTATGGTTTACATTAACATATAATGCTATTGACTTATTGTGTCAAGTGTCTTATATAGATAACATTAGAAACACACAAAAGGTATAGTTATGACGTTAAATGAATGGCGATTAAAAAGGTCTTATTCATATCGCAAGTTAGCCAAGATTCTAGGGGCTGGTGGTGCTACTACAATACGTAGATGGTGCTTACCCAAGGAACACCCACAAAGTCTTGTGCCTAGTCAAAAATACATGACCATGATTGTTGATATTAGTAATGGCGAGGTCATGCCAAACGACTTTTACATAACAAGATGAAAAATGAGGAACGATTACAAACCCAAGTGGTCGAGTATCTAAAGTATGCCTTGCCAAAGGATAGTTTTTTTCACCACTCACCTAACGAGGGTAGGCGACACGTTAACTTTATGGTCAAGCTAAAGAAAATGGGGTTTAAAGCTGGTTTTCCTGATATAGTAATATGGGTAAAGGGTAAGCCAACCTTGTTTATTGAGTTAAAGGTGGGAAAGAATAAACTTACACAAAACCAAATTGATGTAAGAGATACTTTGTTGTCTTTAGGTCACAAGTATTGTGTGGCTTACAATTTGATTGACGTAGATAATTTTTTGAAAAAAGAGTTGACAACATGAGTGATGATAAAGATAATCGAGTTTACTCGACAAGCACTGCAAAGCATAGCAAAGCTACTAGCAATGCAGATAGCACTGCATTAAATCTACTGAGAATAAATAATATAATAAATAGCACTGCTAAGAACACAAACTTTCGCTATAAAAAACGTGTGAGTGATAGCAAATTTGACCCTGTGAGAGAGTTAGAACGTAGGGTATTAGATAAACTTAGACCAATGTATAGTTGGGAAAATTTTAAAGAATTAATGATTGCTATAAATTCATTGACTAACTTTGAAAAAATGGAATATCTACGCAAGTTAGAAATTAACTTGAAAAACATGAATAAATAATCTAACTTTGATTACGTAAAGGGTGTTAGGAAAGTTAATTAAGATTTTCGCCTTAATTTTTAGTACACTTTAGGTAATCCTCCCCTTATGCCCTTTACACTTAGAGGGTATTGTATGGCAAGAAAACCAAGAATAACAAAAGCACAAATGACACATATTTGTGACTTACTTTGTGATGGCAAAAGCCTAACCTCAATTTGTGACAATGATTCCACGTTACCTAGCTGGAGAACCTTTTTACGTCATGTTAAAGAGGATGAAACTGCTTATGAGCAATATAGAACTGCACGTACTTTACAATGTGAGGTGATGAGGGATGCTATAATTGATTTGGTAGAGAAACCATTGCCAACTGACCCTAAGTTAGCAATGGCTGAGGTACAAAGACGTAGGCTAGAGGCTGACCATAAAGACAAGCATATTCGCCAAATGCAACCAAGTGGACTTAGAAACAAGCCAGAAGATACACAAAATGGTAGTGGAAAGGTCACTTTAATTTGGGGCAATGCTCATGTCGAAACAACGTAAGTCATTGATATTAAAAGATTGTGTAGCTAAGAATGTGTGTGAGTTAAGGCAAAGTGTCAGCAATCACGCACACGAGGATGACAATGCTAATAATACGCACAATCACTTGCAAAATTACATAATAGATATTATGCGACAAACAGAATGTAATAAAAACAATGACTTAGCTTTTACCAAGGCAAAAACTATCACGTATGCGACCCCACCGTACGTTTTTTTTCGCAAAGTGACCGACCCCCCGTACCCCCCAAAACTGGTCGCACCCTCTATAACGCATAATAGACTTGTGAGAGTGTCTAACCCACATTGTGAGTGTTCATAGTGCAAATAGAAATTCCCTACACTCCACGACCCTTACAAGCCGAGTTACATGAGGCTTTGGACAAACATAGATGGGCAGTGGTCGTTTGTCATAGAAGATTTGGTAAAACAGTTATGGCGATAAACCATTTGTTACGTCATGCAGTTCTTTGTGAAAAACCAAATCCAAGAGTTTCGTATATTGCACCCACGTTTACACAAGCCAAACGTATTGCTTTTGATTATTTAAAAGTTTTCGCAGAAAAAATACCAATGGTACGTTTTCACGAAACTGAATTAAGGTGCGATTTGCCTAATGGTGGTCGTATCCAATTGCTAGGGGCAGAAAATCCATCAAGCCTACGAGGTATTTATTTAGATTATTGTGTACTTGATGAAAGTGCAGATATGCCCGAAAGCCTTTTTCCTGAGGTAATAAGACCAGCTTTGGCAGATAGGAAAGGGGGTGCATTGTTTATTGGAACACCAAGAGGGCAAAATAGTTTTTATGATTTATACGAAAGTGCAAAAGCTACAGAGGGTTGGTACACAAAAACATTTAAGGCAAGTGAAACAAAAATTTTAGATGATGAAGAGTTAAATGCTAGTAAGAGCATGATGACAAAAGACCAATACGACCAAGAATTTGAATGTAGTTGGGTTGCTAACGTGGCTGGTAGTATCTATGGCAAGTACCTAGCAACAGCCATGGAAGAGGGTAGAATTACAAAAGTGCCTTACGAAAGAGGTGCAAAAGTCGATACATTTTGGGATTTGGGTATAGGGGATAGTACCGCGATAATTTTTGCACAAAAGATTGGTAGAGCAATCCATATTATTGATTATTTTGAGGCAAGGGGTGAGGGTCTTGATTTTTATGCTAAAATATTGCAAAATAAGAGTTATTTGTACGATTCTCACTATGCACCACACGATATTGATGTAAGAGAGTTGGGTACAGGCAAGAGTAGAAGAGAAATAGCATGGGAGTTAGGCATAAATTTTAGGGTTGTACCTAAACTACCCATAGAGGATGGAATACATGCTGGTCAAATTACGTTATCACGTTGTTGGTTTGATAAAGAAAACACGAAACCTCTTTTGGAGTGCCTACGACAATATCACAGGGCATATAATGAACGTCTTAGGTCGTTTCACAAAAAACCAGTCCACGACTGGTCAAGCCACGGTGCAGATGCGTTTAGATACCTTGCAACAGGAATACGAGAAACAAAAACGTGGCAAGAAAAAGCACCCCAAAGGATTGCAGAAAGCACGTATGACCCGTTCAACCAACAAGGGGAAAAAGAAATAGGAGTAGTTTTATGAGTTTTTTACGACCCAAGGTAACAGTAAATCCACCTGAAATACCACCACCACCACCCGCAGTGCCAATGAAACCTGTTACTCCAAAGGCGGCGACTGAGGTTGAGAAAAAAAGAACTGATAAAAAACGTGTAGCTACTGAGGATACCATTTTGACAGGTCCTAAAGGGGTTTTAGAAGAAGCTCCATTGTCTTTTGCAAGTCTTATGAGTACGGCTGACATGAAAAAGATGGAAAATTTTTTAACAAATGGTAAAACGAAATATTAAGGGAGTGTAAATATGCCAACTGAAACAACCGCAGAAGACCAACAAAATATTGCTACGCAAAACACCAATAGAAAAGTCCAAACAAATCTAAAAATGACAGATGAGGAGTTGGATACTATTGGTACAACCAATGTAACTCAACAAAATGCAAAGTCATTGACGGATGAGATGAGGAACAACAAACCTAATTACTCAGGTCCTTTTGGTGTTCCTACCCCTGTTACGGGTGCAATGAACGTAATGGCTAATTTGAGCATTGAAAATCAAGCAAAAGCACTAGAGATGGGTGGTTTACCAGTGTTTTCTACTGGTTTTAAGGATGGAAAACCCCAAATTAGTGTTGGTTATAACGATAAATTTAGTGCAAAAGACCTTGTTGGTGTTCAACACACTGGTTTGTTTGGTGGTACTGTGTTTAGTGGTCAAGATATGTACAATCCAGCGAATTTTGACAAATTTGGTAACTACAAAGACCCATTTGACACTGGTGATGGTGGTGATGACAACACACAAAGCACTCTAGGACAAGCGGTACAAGCAAAAGCACCACCAAAGGTACAACAACAAAAACAAGAGTTTGCAAAAGCGATAAACAGAAGTCCACAAGAGCAATTGACAAAAGTTAGAAAACCCAAAGCGGCTACTGGTGAGTTTGAGGCTGGTGGAGCATTGGTAAGACGTACCAAGTCGCTAAAGAGTGATAGACGAGGCATTTTGGGTAAACCTGACACTGGAAAGAAAACACTATTAGGGGCATAGTATATGGCTAAAGAAAAAGATGAAAAGGCGATATTACTAAGTCAACGTCTAGGTCATTTAAAAAATCAAAGGTCTACGTGGGAAAAACACTGGCAAGATTTAGCTGATTTTGTAGTACCACGTAAGGCAGACATAACTAAAAAAAGGTCGCAAGGTGAAAAAAGGGTAGAACGTAGCTTTGATTCTACTGCAATGCACTCAGCAGAGTTGTTAAGTGCCTCACTACATGGCATGTTAACCAACCCTAGTACCTCATGGTTTTCTCTAAGATACACAAATGATGAGTTAGATGGGAATGATGAGGCTAATGAATGGCTACAAAGTGCAGAAAAAGTCCTTTATAGAGCCTTTGCACGTTCAAATTTTCAAGAACAAATACACGAATTGTACCATGACCTAGTGGTTTTTGGCACTGGAGTGATGTTTGTTGAAGAAGATGACAATTTTTTACTTAGATTTTCAACAAGACACATTAGTGAATGTTATTTAAGTGAAAACGAGCATGGTAGAGTTGATACTGTGTATCGTGAGTTTCAAATGCCAGCAAGGGCATGTATTTCTAGGTTTGGTAAAGAAAATGTAAGCCAAAAGATGCT
>MDSY01003657.1_pt1 | contig 35010 bp, 40 predicted proteins | sample 811131 | NCBI WGS metagenome assembly MDSY01 (sample SAMN05326643, study PRJNA326480) | marine metagenome | isolation source: seawater | place: Atlantic Ocean: South West | collected 2010 | reverse complement strand
TTCGCTTAAAGTAAGTTTTTGGTATGTAATAATCCAAACATCTTCTTCCTAACAAAGTTTTTTTAAATAAATAGAAATCAGTTTGTTCATTTTTCCTCATAATTGATAATAATGAGTCTTTTTCATACCTTACAACTTTGAATCCATGCTTTTTAAACTCATGTAATAAATCTATAAGTATTTTTCTATCCTCATCATAAACAAAAATATCCACATCATCATCATGCGTTATAAAATCTTTTTCTCTGAACGCACCCAATAGTGTTCCGAATATTAAACCCCATCTTATCTTACTTTTTTTTAGAATATTTCTTGTAGTTAATAAATTCGTTCTAGCAATTTTTTTACCAATTCTTTTTCTTCCTTGATACAAATATTTTGGTTTAAAAAATAACGGTCCTTTACTAGTTTCAATTACTTGTTTCATTTAATTTTATTTTAAAAATAATTTACCATAAAATTGGTGTTTAACATTCTATTATCAGCGATGAAATATGAATCAATATTAAAAATACTTAAATTAATACATGAGTATATATCACGTTTTATAAAAAAAATTGAAGAGTTTTGATGGTAAGTATCATTAAACTCAATATAAAGTTCAAAATTAGCTTGAATTTAAGGAGTATAGTTTTGATTAGTTAATTAGTATTTTTTTTTCAATATATTCTTACTAAGTTTTAATGTCAATGCCATTGCGGTGAGTGTCACATTTGAATGCCCAGAATTAGGAAATAATGCCGAACCAGCAACAAATAAATTTGAAGTTCCCCATACCTTAAAATTTTTGTCACAAACTCCCTCTTTAGAATTTTTAGATATTTTTAGACCACCACTTGCATGATTTGTATCTGTAATATTTTTTTTAAATTTTTTATATTTTAGAAAATCTTTCTTAACATCTAGTTTGCCTATACGTGATTGATTAAAGAATAAAACTAATTCTTTTATAAAAATTTTAATCTGATCAAACTCCTTAGTGTCAGTTTTCCAGTTCAGTATTGCTTGATTTAAGCCATCTTTTAATTTTTTATTATTAATGGTTATTTTACTATTTGATATAGGTGTCTGCTCTGAAATAATGTGCATTTTAACAGTATTACCAAAAAATAACTTAACTCTTTTAAATATCATGTAGTGGAAAATATACAAAACCACATATTTAAAATACTTAAAATTTAATAATTTGATAAAATTTTTTATATTCAAATTTTTCTTAAAATCACGGAGATTATTTTTTGCTGTGTATATAAGTTTATTTTCATGTGACTGACTTATAAAACTCGCAGTCATACTTAATTGGTTTTTATTATTTATAACATTACACATTTTTGGTTGATGTATTATGCCATTTAATAATCGATTTTCGAATAAATTTGAAAATTTTATCTTAGACTTAATGGTTAATTTACCCAAATTAATTGCTAAATGATCTTGAAAAAAACAACCAATAAATTTTAGTTTTTTTAAAGGATTCTTTCTAGATAATCCTTTATTTGTTAAAAGGAATCTAATATTTTCTATTGTTCCCAAACAAAGAATAAATTTTTTTGCTTTTATATCAATTAAATCATTTTTATTATTTTTACATTTTAAAAACTCAACTTTTTTATTTTTAAAGACTAGTTCTTGAGCAACTAAATTTGATATAATCAAAATATTTTTTGAATTCAATATTCTATTTTTAAAATATTTAAATAAATTCGGTTCTTTTAGAAAATATGTAAAATAAAAACCAATTTTAAAATTTTTGTTATATATAATTTTATCATTACATTTCAAATGCAAAGTTTTATAAAGACTATTGTAGAGTTTCTTTAGTTCATTATATTGAAAACCCCAAAAATTTTTTTTTATATCTTCTTTTCTAAATTCACTTAACTGGCCCCCCCATAAAGAAGATTTGCCACCTAACGTAAATGCTTTTGAGGATTGTGAGGATGCATGATAAGATCCTTTATTTATTGTTCTAATTTCTTTAAAAGAGTTAAAGTTTTTATTACCCCTATCTATTAAAATTATTTTATATTTTGTTTTTTTTAGCAAAAAAGTTAAGAAAATCCCAATTATTCCTGCACCTATAATCGCAATGTCAGCTTTATAAGAGGTTTTTTTTTCTATATTTGAATCAATTATTTTCATTACTCTTGAGTTATCTTTAACAATTTTAAAATTTTTTTAGCTAAACTAAATGTTAATAATATTAGTTGAGACTAAATCCCAAGAGATTATCTTATTATATTTAAAAAATATGTAAAAACATTTATAATTAATTTTTACTAAATAATTGTACTTAATAATTTATCAAATATAAACATCTAATGATAACTAAAAAACAAATATATTTTGATATAGATGGTACTATTTGTACAACTAAAAATAGTAATTATAAAAATTCAAAAGTTAAAAAAAAAATGATTAAGATTGTGAATGCTTTATATGAAAAAAATACAATTGTATTTTTTACTGCCAGATACATGGGAAGGTATAAAGGAAATACAAAATTAGTAAAAAAAAAATATCTAGAAACAAAAAATCAATTAATTAGATGGGGTTTTAAATTTCATAAGCTTACAATGGGTAAACCAAGTTATGATTACTTAATAGATGATAAAGCTTATAATGTGCGTGATCCTTATTTAAAAAAATTATTAAAATAGTATTTTTAAAAATAATCCCATCCTAGCAGCTCTAATAATTATGATATCTGAAATTATTGTTTTTTTTATATGACTTGTATTTCCATTAACGATCAACGAGAATAATAATTTAAAATAGCTATTGATAAATTCTTCGCTTAACCCTTATTAGCAGCATAATGTGTAGGTAAAACTAATAAATATTTTATTAAATCATCTATATTTTTTGATGTGACTATGTACCTCAAATAATAAAAACCAGCTCTTGCTCTCCCAAGCATCACAAGATTCTTATTGGGTCCAGCATTTATTAATGATTTAAAATTATCGATAAAACTAACAGATTGTTTACTGAAGGTTAAATCAATTAAAATTTTTTGATAATTTATGTTATAAATTATTTGTTTTGGGAAGCTCATTTAATTAATTTTATATATTTTAAAAATGCAAAATAAAACAATTTATAAAACTTTTTGTCAAAATCATGATGAAATACCAATCTTTAGCCAGTACTGGTGGCTAGACATTGTTTGTGGTGAAAATAATTGGGATGTGGCCCTATGCAAAATTGAAAATAAAATTGCTGGTGCTTTTCCATATTATATAAAAAAAAAAATAGGTTTAAAATTTTTAATATTACCAAAATTTACTCAAAAGCTGGGACCTTTTATTGTTGAAAAATATAAAAAAGATTATTTTAAGATTACTAAAGAACTAATTAATAATTTACCAAAATTTAATTATTTTGACCAAGATGTGGAAGTTCATAATAATATTCTACCATTTTATTGGGAGGGATTTGAATCAAGTTTTTCTTATAGTTTTAGAATTAACAATATTAACAATTCTGAAACAACTTATTCAAATTTTCATAACAATCGAAAACAAGATATTAAAACTGGAAAAAAAAACAATATTAAAACTTATTTTGATATCAATGCATTACAATTTTTTGAATTCCACAGAAAAAATTTAAATTTAAGAAAAACTGAAATTAGTTATAAGTTTGAAGATTTTGATAAACTATTTAAAAAAGCGAAAAAAAATAATAAATGTGTAATTGCAGGAACAAAAAAAGGAAACGAAGAATTTGGAAGTATGGCTTTTATTGTATGGGATAAAAAGAATGCTTATTTAAATCAATTAACTACTAATATTCAAAAACTTAAAGAAGGCCACTCAAGTATTTTAATTAAAGATATTTTGTATTTTATGAGAGATAAGGTGGAAAATTTTGATTTTGAAGGAAGTATGGATAATGGAATTTATAACTTTTATAAATCTTTTGGAGTAGAGCCAGTTAATCTTGCAAGGATAAAAAAATCTAAACCAATTGTGTTAAAAGATATTATAAAGTTTTTTAAAATTATATTAAAACATAAAAATGTTAAAAAATTAATTTAATCTTTTATTTTTACTAATCATTTTAAGTATAATTTTATTGCATCACCAATTGTTGTAAAATTTTTTTTATATCCAGCTTTTCTTAACTTTGTAATATTGGCTTTTGTATAATTTTGGTACTTTCCTATTAAATCATTCGGCATTTTTATATATTTATAAATTTGTTTTTTTTCATGTAGTTTAAAAATATTTTTTGCCACATTATTGAAAGTATTAGTATGTCCACTGCCCACATTATAAATCCCACTTTTAAAATTTTTAGATAACCAAATGTTTACATCTGCACAGTCATCTACATAAACAAAATCTCTTTTTTGCTCTCCATTTTTGTATCCATTTTCTCCTTTAAATAACTTTATATATCCCTTTTCTTTAATTTGTTTATTAAAGTGAAAAAAAACACTAGCCATTCTGCCTTTTTTTTCTTCACCAGGTCCAAATACATTAAAATATCTTAATCCAATAATCTTATGTTTCTTATTTTTTTTTAGAAGTCCTGTCACGTACTCATCGATTAAGTATTTTGTTAATGAATAATAATTGGAAGGTTCCAAAGTGCTTCGCTCATCAAAATTTTTCGTATCCACACCATAAACAGAAGCTGAGGAAGCATATATAATTGGTATTTTTTGAACTATACATTCATCTATTAAATCCTTAGTGAATAAATAGTTATCTTTCATTATTGAATTAAAATTTTTTTCTACAGTTTTTGAATTAGCACCTTGATGAAATATCATTTTAATTTTCTTTGAAAACTTTTTATTTTTTAACTTTTTTATAAAATCATCATTTTTACAATAACCCAAAGAAGATTTTATAACTATTTTTTCTACAATAGTAATTTTTTCTTTGGATACTTGTAACAATTTAGTCACCAACCTTTTTCCAATAAATCCAAAACCGCCAGTAACAACAATCATATCTTTTTTATCTTTTTAATTATTGATGTTGTTGAATAATTTTCTTTCATTTTAATAAGCACTACTTTCCCCCCAGATTCTTTTATTTCTTTTGCACCTGCTATTCTATTAATCTTATATTGAGCTCCTTTTGTCATAAAATCAGGTAAAAGTTTTTTATATAGATGAGTTGGCTCTTTATCATTAAATAAAATAATATAGTCTATCCATGTTATAGCTCTTAAAATTTCTAATCTATCTTTTTGTTTCTGTATAGGTCTTTTTGTTCCTTTGTTTTTTTTTACAGATTTATCTGAGTTTACTAAAACTACAAGTATATCACCTAGTTTTTTTGAATATTCAAAAATTTTTATATGACCTGGATGCAACAAATCAAAGCATCCATTAGTTATAACAATTTTTTTTTTTTTTTTTTTTAATTTTTTTTTAATATCTAAAAATTTTGAGAGAGAAACATTCTTAACCATCTGCTACTTATTTCTTATTAAGTTTAAACTTGTTATCTTTAAACTAGAATAATCTCTACTAGCCTCAAATATTACATTTGCAATTTCTTTTGGTTTCATTAAATCATCAAAAGTTTTTCTTTTTTTTGTTATTTTTGATTTAAATGCACCTGGGTAAACATTTAAAACATTTATTTTTTTTCCAAAATATTCTTTATCTAAAGACTCATAAAAACCTTTCATGGCATGTTTTGAAGCTGAATAAATTGACTCATTTGCCGCTCCATTTAGCCCAGCTGCTGAATTGATATTTATAATTAAAAGTTTTTTCTTAATTTTTGATATTGATTTCTGTAAAATAAAAATATTTGAAAAAAAATTTACATAAAACATATTTAAAATTTCTTTAGTACTATTTTTTATAAAAGGTTTATTTAAATAAATTCCTGCATTATTTATAATTATGTCTACTTTTCTTTTTATAATTACTTTACTAATTTTGTTAATAGTTGATTGAATTTTCAGATCTCCAGTTATAATTTCATAATTTTCTTTTAAATGTTCATTTATTTGGGGGGATAAAGTTTTCTTATTCCTGGTATGTAAAATAACAAAGTATCCAAATTGGAGATATTTTTTGACAAGTTCTGAACCTAAAGAACCACTAGCCCCAGTTATAAGAACACTTTTTTTAGTCATTTGCTTATTAGATAAATGGCAAACCTTCTTTATAAATACAAATTATTGCTGGTTTTTTCATAATATATGAGTCTAGCATGGCTTTTTCAGTCTCAAATTGATTTCTTGGAAAGTATCCCATGGTATTTTTGAAAATAGAAACTAACTTTTGTGCATTTAAAGGTCTGTGTGTTGGACCATGTGAGGGATAGTCTGAATTTCCAATAAGCGTCACTGGGAGATCTTGCTCATCTATATCTATTTTAATTTGTTCAAATGGTCTTTCAATTAAAAAGGGAGTGATAGAGTACACGTATGGTCGTAACCCTTCTGCAGCCATCCCCGCTGCCATTGTAATCATTGTTTGCTCACACAATCCTACATTTAAATATCTATTTGGAAATTTTTTTTTATACTCATCCATCTCTTGCTCTACATCGCCAGATATCAAAATAACTTTTTCATCTTTTTCTGCAATCTTAACTATTGTTTTGCCAAAAGCTCTTCTCATTATGATAGCTCCTCTAATGCCTTTTTTTCATATTCTGGGCTAGGCCAATTTGCATGCCACTTAGGTTGATTCTCCATAAAACTTACACCTTTACCTTTTATTGTGTCAGCTACTATCAGGTGCGGTTTATCTTTTTTTTCAGATAATTTTTCAGTTAAATCATCAATGTTGTGTCCATCCAACTCTGATACTTTCCATCCGATGGCTCTAGCCACATCACCTATAGATGATATATCTAAAATATCCTTTACAAAACCTGAGCCTTGAATTTTATTATAGTCTATTATTACTGTCAGGTTATCTAGTTTGTGATGTGACGCCATTAATAATGACTCCCAAGTAGTCCCTTCTTGGCACTCTCCGTCACCTATCAATACAAACATTTCTCCTTTTTCTTTTTTAATTTTTCTAGCAAGCGCCATTCCAAGAGCAGCTGGAAAACCGTGTCCTTCACTTCCTGTAGTCCACTGAACTCCATTATGCACATCTCTATGAGGATGACCCTCTAGCAAGGGTTTAAATCCTTTTTCATGTAAAAGAACATAATACCCCCAACAGGCATGTCCTTTACTCATTATAAACTTATCTTCATCATCTTTTAACACATTATCGAATAGAGACATTAGTATTTCCACACAAGAAAAACTTCCCCCATAATGATATCCACCATTAGACTTAGACAGCTTTAAAATTTTTAATCTTAGTTCTTTAGATCTTTTATTTAACATTTTTTTAATCAAATTTAATAAGAGTTTTACCTAGGTTTTTTCCACTTTTTATAGCATTAATTGCAAGATTCACATTATTTATTTTAACAGTGTTAGTTATTAATTTATTAATATCTGTCTTAATAGAATCATATATTCTCACATATCTTTGAATATCAATATCAGGATCCGTACATCCTCCTTGACTATCAAATATTGTTTTACCTGCAAAATTATCCGATGCATTTTTTAAAACTATGCTATCTTTGCTTTTTGGTTGGCCAACCATTATTAATTTTCCATTTGACGATAACCACGAATAAGATTTGCTTAGTATTTCCGGGCTACCCACTGTATCGATTATTATATCAGGACCATTGGAACCAAATATTTTTTTAATTTTTTCAGATAGTTCTGAATCTTTATAATTGAAAATATGGGTTGATCCAAATTTTTTTGAAAATGATAGCTTTTTGTCATTTACGTCGACTGCTCCAATTGGGTAGGCAGAAACCATTTTACATGCCTGTACTAAACTAAGACCCACAGAACCTGCTCCAAAAATTAAAACTGACTGACCAATTTTAATTTTTGCTTCATTATTTACTAGTCCTAGGGCTGTAGTTAAAGAACATCCTAATAACGCACACACTTCAAATGGGATAGATTTTGGTACAACGGTCAATCTATTTTCAGAGATTATAGCGCTATCATTAAAAGTGGTAACTAGTCCACCTCCAACCTTTAGCCCTTTTTTTGTTAAACTTTTATAACTAGGAAAGCTTGATTGAATACCTTTTGATGGCCTCCAATGAAGCACCACATGATCGCCTGGTTTACATTTATTTACCCCAGCTCCAATTTTTCTAACTATACCACCTCCTTCATGACCTATTAAATGAGGTAAAAATTTATCTTCCCCCTTATATCCATAAATTTCCTGTATTTGTCTTCCACAAATTCCACTAATTTTTAATTCAACTAAAATTTGACCATATTCTAAATTTGGTATTTCTAGTTTATGAATAACTAATGGTTTTTTTAATTTTTCTAGGACTGCACCTTTCATACTATTTTAGAAACTCCTTAAATTTTTCATAGTTAATAGGTTTTGTACCTCTTAATGATATTACATGACCAGCACATAAATTGGCTACTTTTATTGATTTAATGATATTCATTTTAAGTAACAGACATCCAGCTAAAGCTGATACCACTGTGTCTCCTGCTCCAGAAACATCAAATACTTGTTTTGCAGTAGATCTAAAATTTTTTATAGTTTTATCATTATATAAAGAGATACCCATTTCACCTCTAGTTACCAAAATATTTTTAAATTTATAATCTTTTCTTAACTTTACAGCCGAACGATCTATATCTTTATTTGTATTTTTAATATTGGGAAAAATATTTCTTAATTCATTTAAATTTGGAGTGATAAATGAGGAATTTTTGTAAATTGAATAATCATTATGCATTTTTCTTGGGTCTACTATCGTCGCTAGACCTAAATCATTAGCCATATTAATTGCGGATTTAATAATATGTTCGTTTAATGATCCTTTTCCATAGTCACTAATGACTATAAGGTCAGTTTTAGCTATCAGTTTTTTTACAATATTTACTACCCTGCCCTCATACTTCTGAGCTAGACTTAAATTTAAATTTTCATAGTCTATTCTGGCAATATGTTGATTTTTAACAACAAGTCTTTTCTTTAAAATACCATTACAATCTTTATCAATAATAAAATTACTAGTATCAATGTTAATATTTTTCAAATAATTTAAAATTTTTTTTGAAACTTCATCAGTACCAAGAATGCCCACAGGTATAACCTTAATACCTAAATTATCTAGATTTGAAAGCACATTACCAGCTCCGCCCAAGTTATTTTCAGTATAGTCATATTTTATTATAGGAACTGGGGCTTCTGGAGATAATCGATCACAACTACCAAATAAAAATTCATCTAAAAAAAAATCTCCCAATAATAAAATCTTTTTTTTATTTAATATATTTTTTTTTTGACTCATATCTAAAAAGGGTAAAATTTTTTTAAATCACTTTTATATGTTTTATTTGCAAAATCTAAATTTTTTATTGGTAATTTTCCTTTATAAAATTTTTTTTTATTAATTAAGTCATTTCTAACAAGACTAATTTCAATTAATTGGGGGAAGTTTTTTCCAAATAATTTTTTTAATGGTAGTGAATTATTTGCACTCAAGTGATAAGGGGTAAAATATTTATTCAATTTTTTAAACACTATTTCATATCGTTGCATTAACATTTTGTTTATTTTCTCATAATTATTAATTGAAAAATTTTTAAAATAAGGTGTGAGTTTCTTTTCTGAATCTACATCTTTTTTTTCTAAAAAAAATAAATGAAATTCACATATTATTTGTTTAAATTTAATTAATGTTTCAATTTCAATATTTTCAAAGATTTTCCATTCATCAAATTCGATATCCATTTTTAGAATATTATTATTATCAAAATTTTTTGAAATACTTTTTAAGGTTTCAAATTTATTATTTTTCTTATCACTTAATCCCTTTTTAATAAAAGAAAATTTGGTTTTCTTTGGTAGCTTATTAACAGTATGATCAAATAAGCTAATTTTATTAGGTTTGAATTTTTTATTAAAATCAATTTCAAAATCTATATTATCTTCAACTCCAAAACTTAATAAATTTTTAGTATTTTTACTTGGTTCTTTTAATAATACATAGCCCCCATCTTCTTTTGGGCCAACTCTTATTTTTTTATAACCTACGTCATATAATTTTAAAAATTTAAACATATATTCAGACTTTATTACTATGTAATTCAAAAAAGTTATATGCTTTTTCAAACACTTCATCTGGTGTAATAGAATTCATACATTTAAATTCAAATTTACATCGTGCTACAGCTTGTGCTTCAGTTACCACTATACTTCCTGGAAGGGGCCACCCTTTAAGACAAGGTGCACATTCTAATTGTCTATTAATTATAACTGAGTTTTTACCTTTAACATCATTTTTTTTGGCATCTGATGATCCAAATAATGCAATTAATTTTTTATCAATGGCATCTCCAAGATGCATAATTCCACTATCAAGACAAATTATTCCATTCGAGAAATGCAATATATCTATAATGTCATTAATATCTGTTTTTCCCATAATATTTTTTACATATTGAAAGTCTTGTATAAAATTTTTAATCAGTAAAGGTTTTTCACCCATCAAACCGAACAAATATTCACTTTTTTCTCCAATTAAAACTAAATTCAACTTTGCTTCATTAAATTTTTTTATTAACATCATATTGTGTTCTAATTTCCAATTTTTTGGAGTAATGGTATTACTTGATGAAATAGTTTGTAGTACGACATAATTATTTTTTTTTAATTCAAATTTTTTTAAAGTATCCTCGTTAAAATTATAGTTTAATTGTGGTTTTTTAATAATTTGATTTATTGTGTTTGGTTGTAAATGGTTTATTAAGACATTATTTGCTTCTATCTCATGAGTATCTTCATAAATGTTATGTACATTAATTATAGAGAATTTTTTATTTAATTTTTTTCTTAAACTGAAGATAGTTTTTAATAACAAAAATATAATAGGATGACCTCTACTTCTAAAAAAATAAGGTTGCACAATTTTTTCTCTAACAAATAAATAAGAAAGTATTAAAAAAATTAAATTAGGATTCGAAGCAGAAAATATAATTAAAACTTGATATTTTCCAGTAATTACCTTCCAGTAAAATAAAATTTTTTTTATAAATTTTATTTTATTTAAATTTACAATATCATTTATCTGGTCGACATCTTTTGCAATTTTTAAACCACTATACTTATCATTGCCAACAACAGTAATATTATTTTTTAAATCTATTCCTGAAAGGTTTTTTATGGCTGGCAAGCTTAAAATAAAATTTCCTAATCCACAAAACTCTGTAACTAAATAATTCATCAACTTTTATAAACTGACCTACCTATAATCATATCAACAATTAATAATAATATAAAATGATGTATAATTTCAATTTGATTATACGACTTAGAGTCTACCCATACATTAATTCCTGAGGTATTCATTTTTTTTAGTGAATTTGATCTTTTCATTCCTGAGAAGGTAATAAATTTCATTGATTTCTTTTTTAAATATTTTCCACAATTTAAAATATTTTGCGACTTTCCAGACGTTGATATCAGTACTACTAAGTCTCCTTTATCAGCATAAAATTCTAAAGATTTTTGCATCCACTCTGAGTAACTAAAATCATTTGCAAAACAAGTTATTAGATCCGCTTCATTAAAATTTATAGCTCTAATTTTTGCATTTTTTGTCAAATCTACACTTGCATGGCTGCATGTTGCAGCACTTCCGCCATTTCCTATGAAAATTATTTTTTTATTACTTTTTGAGCATTTTTCAAATTCTTTTTTAATTTTCAATATATCAGAATTATGATTTGAAATAACTAGATCTAATAAATTTTTAGTGTCATTTAGATATGTATTAATAAATTTTTTCATAAGAATTTATATATTTATTGTTTTTATAAAACAAGTGTGCACAGGATGTTTGTTCATTTATAACTAATACTAAATTAATTACTTCAAATATCTCTCTACAATTTTAATGTCACTTTTTGTATCAACAGGATGAGTATACTTGCTTATTTCTTGCAGTTTAACTTTCATATTATTTTCTAATATGCGATTCATGTCAATAGACTCCTTTTTCTCAAGAAATGTTTCTTTCATTTTTACAAAATTAATTAAAAAATTTCTTCTAAAGGGTATTATGCAAACCTGTTTAAAATAATCTTTTTTTGTGTCACCATCACTTGGAATTAAGGCTCTTGAAAAATATATTGCTTCTTTATTTTTATTTACAATTACTTTAACTATATTTTTACTTACAGCCTCTTCTTTCTTTTTAATTTTTGAATAAAGATTTAAAACACCATATTTTTTATTTTTTTTTAATGCCTTAATAGCAGCATTCAACATTTGAACATCTACCATCGGTTCATCACCTTGTATCATTAATATGATATCAAATTTTTTCTTTAATTTTTTTTCTACTTTTCTTAACGCTTCTTCTGACCTATCTGTTGCTCTCTGGTGTTTCAAACTTGTTAAAACTACATTTCTATTATTTGCATTACAATGATTAATAATTTCTTTGTCACAAGTAGCAATGTATGTTTCTGAAATTAATTTACTTTTTATAGATACATCGTAAATAATATCTATCATACATCTTCCATTAATTTTGGTTAATGGTTTTCCATAAAACCTTGAGCTTCCCATTCTTGCAGGTATTATTGATAAGACTTTCATTATTTTTAATTGAACTTACTTAGCATAACGGTATCCATAGAATACGCTATAAATTTAAATCCCTTTTTTATATTTTCATTTAATGCTTTGTTAGAGTTATCAACAACATGAATTCCAACAATCTTATTTTTATCTCTCGATATATTAATTATTTTCTTAAGTGCTTGGTTAAATTTTTTAGATTTAAATTTTCCCACAATTCCTAATGATGCTGAAAGATCATATGGTCCAATAAAAATTCCATCATGTCCCTTAACGTCTAAAATTTCATCAATCAAATTTAAGCCATCAACAGTTTCTATCATTCCAATAATTATTGGGTTTTTTAATTGTTTATTATATTCATTAAAAAATTTTCCATACAAGTTTGATCTAAAGAAACCGTGCCCTCTGTTACCATGTGGTGGTAGATTTGCTGATTTTATAATTCTTTCTAATTCAATTGGTTTTTCTATTTTTGGAATAATTAGCCCCATTGCTCCTAGGTCTAAAACTTTTTGTGCTTGATCTTCATCACATGATTTTAATCTTGCGAAAGGTATCTTACCATTTAGCTGGATAATTCTAAAAATATCTGATAATTTTTCATATCCAATATTTCCATGTTCTAAATCTACACATACCCAATCAAATTTTTTATTAGAAGAAAATATATCTGCTATATCTGTTGATGCAATTTGCATCCATGCACCAAGTGTAATTTGATTTTTCTTTATTTTGATTTTTAATTTTCTAAAATTTTTAAAAATATTTATCATTTTATGATTTTGGATAAATTTTCAAGACATTCAAGTTCCATATTCAATCTGAAATATGGTTCATATGTGGCAACATGAGGGGTAAATATTGCATTGGGTAGATTTATCATTGGCCCATAGTATGGTTCTTTATTAAATACGTCAGAGAAGTAACCACTTTTTTTATTCTTTTTCAAATATTGTATCAGATCCTTATCATTAATCAATTCTCCTCGTGATGTATTAATAATTATTTTTTTTCCTTTGTTTGAGTTTAAGATTTTTTTATTTATTAAATATTTGTTATTCATCAATGAGGAGCAAATGAATATTATATCTGAATATTTAAAAAGTGATTTTAATGTTCTTACTCTTTTTATTTTTTTATTATTATCATTTTTATCTAAATCATAATAAAGAAAATTTGACCCTAAATTAATCAAATTATTATGAATTTGTTTAGCAATTCTTCCATATCCATAAAAACCGATATTTTTTCCAAACAAGGTATCTATATTTTTTTTCTTCCATATTTTATTTTTTAATTCCAAATTAAAAGCTACAATATTTTTTAAAATTACAAACATTCCTGCAATTGCATGTTCTGCAACAATATAGATGTGAGAATCTTTGGTTTTTAACAATTTAATTTTATTCTTTTTTATAGCTACTAAATCAATGCTGTCCGTTCCCACTCCACACCTTGAAATATACTTTAGATTTTTTAAACTGCTTAATACTGTAGAGGTATATTTTTCTGTACCAGCAATTATTGCGTAAGCATCTTTAAAGTTATGAATAATTTCAGTTTCTGTATATTTTCTACCTATACATGCTTTAATTACTTTAAATTTTTTTTTTGAAAATAATTTTTCTAATTTATCTTTTTTTATGTGAAAATTTGATGTGGTTATATAAATTTTTTTTTTCATAAATTCATTAATTTATTTCATATAAATGCAAATATTTTTTTAACCAGTAATATGAAATTAATACCTTGCTATCTCTTAACCAATAATTCCTTGGAAATAATTTTTTAAATTTTTTGTCTAATTTTATATGATTAATATCTAGTTTTTTCTTAAAAACAAAATATTTTTCCATTTCTATCATACCATTTAAAATTTCATCTTCTGTGTTATCTGAGTAGGTTACTCCTGATTTTTTATACGCAGCGTCTGACTGTAATGCCCCAATATTAATATGGTAGAATGGAAAAAATTGACCATCATTACGATCATATTCAAATGTAAATATTTTTTTTGTAAATAAATCTTTAATTGAAACAATATCCCCATTTTGATAGGTTAAAATTTTTGGAATTATAATTCCACTTTTAATCACTGGTGGTCTATTAAAACATATAAAATTATTTACGAGAAGTGGTTTTTCAAAAAACAATGGTAAAGTTTGAATTCCTGAAATACCTACTATAGCAAATAAACATTTCTCAGCTATATAAGCTTCTAGTTTATTCCTCTCTGTAATATTTTGTATTTTATATTGTTTGAAAAGATTAGTTTTCTTAAATTTGTAATGTCCAACTCTAATAGTTGTATATTTTTTTTTTAAGTATTTTAGCCCTAAATAAGAGTTTTTTATATTAGAATTTCTAAAGTCATTGAAGCCTTTGTCGTTTTTAAAAAAACTATCTCTACAGCTATAAAAAATTATTTTTTTATTTTTTAAATTTAGTATTTTTTTTGATGGAATTATTTTTTGTGAAATATTTTTTAAAAAAATTTTTTTTTTTTTTGTGGGTGCAATTATAGATCTTGTTACATCTTTTATTGTTGATAATTTATAACTATTAATAGTAATTTTATTAATTTTATTTTTTAGGAATGATCCCCTTTGAACTAATAAAAATAATTTGGTAGAAAATATTATATTAATTTTTTTTTTTAATATTTCTGCAATGTAAGGTATACAAAATTTGTCAAAATCTTGCGTTATTATAATATTTTTTTATTTCTAGAATTTAATGCAATATCCAACTGTAGATAAACATTACCAATATTTTCTGCTGATAAAAGATTTATCTCATTATAGTTTTTAAACTTTTCCAATAGTTTACGGTAATTAAAAATTGCTAGAATTTTTATTCTAATTAAACCAAAATAAAACTTAATTAATAATCTAAGGTGGGGTATTAAACTATTTAGCTTCATATTGTTTAATACTAGCTAGTATTTTCTTAATATTGCTTACTTTTTGAGTTGGACCAGACGGTAAGTATACCCCTTTATTATGAAAATAATCTGAATTTGTGAAAATTTTTTTATTCAGTCTAGTTAAATATTTTGCAAAATTTAGTGATGGAGTTAAGGGTCTTACTTGTATTCCTTTTTTTATCATAAAATTAATAAATTTTTTTTTATTATCAACTATTGCTTGAACATAAAGTGGCATTTCACCATTCTCAATATATGATTTTATAATTTTAATTTTTTTCATCAACAAAATATTTTGTTCATAAAGTTTATAAATTTTCTTACATTTATTTATCTTTAGATTAATTTTTTTTAATTCATTAAATCCCATAACGGCTTGATAGTGATTATATTTAAAATTAAATCCTGGCTGATTCCATTGATCTGTAAAATTATTTATAACTCCATGGTTTCTAATAAGTTTTAGTTTTTTATATCTCTTAAGATTATTTGTTACTAAAAGACCACCCTGTAATGTATTTAACAATTTAGAACTCCCTAAAGAAAAACATCCAATATCAGATATGGTTCCTAGATATCTATTATTATATTTTGAAAACATAGCTTGGCATGCATCCTCTATCACTACTATATTTTTTTTTTTTGCAATTTTGACAATATTTTCCATGTTGTTTGCTCTTCCGTTCATGTGAGTAACTAAGATTGCACGGGTTTTTCTTGTTATTTTTGATAAAATTTTAGTTTCATCCATTATTGTGTCTTTAAGCTTACAATCTATCAAAACTACTTTTAGTCCAAGAACATGAGCCGCATGAGCTGTGGCTACCCATGTTCTGTTTGAGACAATAATTTCATCACCACGTTTAAGGTTTAGTGAATAAAGTGCTAAAATTATAGCATTTGATCCACTGGAAACTAGCAGGCTATATTTGGTATTAATTTTTTTTGAAAAAGCTTTTTCAAATTTATCAATATAATTTTTCTTCTTTTTAGTTTGAATATGCTTTATTAATTCAAAATTGGTTTTTTTATTAGCCTCATTACTAAACCAATTAATTGTAGTAGTCATAATTAACTTTATATTTTATAAATATTGCTAATACAATATTTATAAGATTTTATTAATTAAATATATGAATAGCAAAATTTTAAGTTCTCTAGATATAACAAACAAGATAAGATTATTTAAAAGGGATAAAAAAAAAATTATTTTATGTCATGGTGTCTTTGATCTTATCCACTTGGGTCATATTCAGCATTTTCAGAAGGCTAAAAAATTAGGTGATATACTAATTGTTAGTGCCACTTCAGATAGATATGTAAATAAAGGCTTTGGCAAACCATATTTTGGTCTTACGAGTAGATTAGAAGCTTTATCAGCTCTACAAATAGTTGATTTTGTTGTAGCTAGTTATTATCCAGATGCAAGAGGTGTAATAAAACTAGTGCGTCCAGATATATATTGCAAAGGAACGGAATACAAAAAAAATTCCAATGACATTACGGGGAAAATGAAACTTGAAAATAAAGAGGTGACTAAATATGGTGGAAAAATCAAATTTATTTCTGGAAAAATTTTTAGCTCAAGTAAAATTGTTAATGAAAGTACAGATGTATTTAGCCCTGAAATTAAAGAGTTTATCAAGAAAATAAAAAAGGTTTACAACTTTACGAGTATTCAAAAAAAAATTAATGATTTTGACAAACTTAAGGTTTTAGTTTTAGGTGAAACAATTATTGATAAATACTCAAACTGTGACGTTATGGGAAAATCAGGTAAAGAACCACATCTTGTTTTAAAAGAAATAAGTGAAGAAAGTTTTGTGGGTGGTGCTGCTGCAGTTGCAAATAATATTTCTAGTTTTGTACAAAAAACTACTTATCTATCTGCATCTGGTAATGACATTATGAATAAAAGAATTCTAACTAAAGGTATAAATAAAAATATTGAAAAAAAAATAATTTTTAATAAGAAAATTAATACTTTAATTAAAAAGAGATATATAGATCAAGATAATATTATTAAGGTTTTGGGTGTATATAAATTAAATGATGATAAAAATATTTATCAAAATGCTCAATTGTCTATTTTGAAATATTTGAAAGATAACTTAAAAAAATTTGATTTAGTAGTAATTTGTGATTATGGCCATGATCTGATTAATGATAAAATTATAAATTATATTTGTAAAAATAAAAAAAATGTAACAATTAATTCTCAAATAAACTCATCTAATATAAATTATTTCAGTTTAGAAAAATATATAGGAGCAAATTATTTAATTGTTAATGAACGAGAGTTCAGATTTGAAATGAGAGATCAATATAATAATCTTAATGATTTAGCTAAGCAGTTTCAAAAAAAATATAAAATAAAACATTTGGTAATTACAAGGGGGAAAAGCGGTTCGCTATTTTATGATGGGAAAAATTATATAAACTGTCCTGCTTTTACAAATAAAGTAATTGACAAAGTGGGGGCTGGAGATTCCTTTTTATCCTTATTTTCATTAGGGATTCAAGTGAAAAAAAATACTATTTTATCAATGCTTTTGGGATCTATAGCTGGAGCGCATAATATTGAAAATATAGCAAATTCTAAAAAATTAGATAAGCAGTATTTATTAAAATATTTAGATCACTTATTAAAATAAATACTATCTTTGGATCTATTGAATGGGCCCTCTATTATTTCAATATGCAAAGATTCTTTACTAACTGTAATGTTATTGTGCCAAGTATTTTTTGGAATTTTACAAATAAAATTATTATTGTCTAATTTAAGTGTCTTAATTATTTTTTTTTTATCATCATAAATTTTAATCATTTGTGATCCTGAAATTAGTAAATAAAGTTTTTCTTTTTTTGGGTGTTTTTTAACACCATGAACATAATTATACTTTTGAAAAATAATCATTTGGTGAATTTTATCAGATTTATTTTTGTGTAAACATGCCCTTGCTATTTTACCTTTTTGGCATTTCTTTTTTAAGAAACTTTTAATAAAATTGGAATTTAAAGAATAAAGATTATTTACAATTGAATAGCTGGGGGACAATGATTTTTTATCTTCTTTATATTTTATTTTCATTTAAAAATTTTAATTTTAGGTAAAACTTGCAACCATAAAATTTTCTTTTTTATTTTTTTTGCAAATCTTTCCTGATATTTTTTATATATAATTTTACCATACCTCCATGATATAATTAAAATAATGTCAATTTTTGACATTATTTTAATTGTTGGATTAAGAACTTTGATATTGGTCCTTGGTGAATACAAATTATTTCTACTTTTTTCGTCATCAAGTAAAAATTGAAATTTCTTAGTTAAGCCATAGTTATATAAAAAAACTGTAGATCCACATGATGCACCATACCCTACTAGTCGTTTATTCTCAAATTTCTTTAAAATTTTATTTAACTGTATTTTAATTATTTTATTTTTTGTTATTATTTTATTAAAGATAGTATGTTCCGTTAATTTATATTTTTTTTCAACTTTTAAAGAATTGGTTATAGATTTTTTATCAATACCAACTACATCTTTACCCAATATCAGCTCTAAGGAACCTCCTTTAACCTTATTGTGCCCTGCATATTTTATATTCCAATCATATTTCTTCAAAAATCCTTGTAGAGGTTTGATGTGAAAATAAGAAAGATGCTCGTGATAAACACTATCAAATAAATTTTCTTTAATAACACCAAGTAACGAGAAGTTTTCAAAAAATATGATTGTATTTTTATCTGTAAAAATTTTTAAATTTTTAAAAAAACCATCTAAATCATCAATGTTTGCTAATAAATTGTAGATACATACAATTTTAGCAATTCCATAATTTTTTTTAATTTTTTTTGCTACCTTATTGGAAAAAAAATCTGTTATTACGTTAATTTTTTTTTTTTTAGTAATTTTTGATAGTCTTTTTGAAGGTTCAATCCCAACTAAATTCTTATATCCTTTTTTTTTGAATATTTCTAGATTTGTCCCATCGCTACTTCCAAAATCAACTATTAAGTCCTCTTTTTTTAAATTCTTAGTAAATTTATTTATTTTCTTATAATGGTTTCTAAAATGTTCTTTTAATTTGTGAGATGTTCCTGTCGCGTACAAAAAATCTCCATAAACTTTTTTTTCATTAACAGTGACTGATAACTGTTTGGAACCACACATTTTACATGACATAATTTCTGTTGGTATTAGAATTTTTGTATTTTTTTTTTTTGTATAGTCATCTTCAATTGGTGTGTCTTCAAGAGTATATGAGCTAACAAGGTTTTTAGATTTGCACAATCTACAAAAGATTTTTTTTTTGAATAATGCCATATTAAAATTAAATGAATATTATCTAATATGCTTTGTCAAATAAGTCTTTAATACAATTTTTTCTTTTTATATCCAGTTTGGATTTTAGTATTACTAATTATCATTTTTATTCCTTTATTATTTCAAATTTAGGCCAAATTTTAATAAATGTTCCTCCATTTTTTACAAACTCATCATTTTTTTTTATAATTTGATCAAAATATAAAGGAGCTAAAATTATTATAGTATCTATTTTTTGTTTAAATATTTCTTCTTTTGAGACAACTGGTATATGAAAATGTGGACTCAACAAACCCTGTCTATACGGATCATCATCTACCATAAAGTTTAATGCGCTCGCAATTTCATAATTAAAAATAAATGTGGTTCCGCCTATTGAGGTTCCATATGCAGCAATTTGTTTATTTTCTTGATTTTTTTGATCTATTACTTGATGCAATTTATTTTTTATATCACTTATAAAAGACTTAATTCTTTCATGGATTTCAATTGAATTCATTCCAAAATCTTCTTCCTCTTTTTCTATTTTGCTAACTATCTCTTGTATTTTATTTGGGCCATTTGATTTTTGTATAAAAGCTCTAAATGATCCACCTTTTGCTGGAATTAGTTGAATATCAAAAATTTCCATACCTTTATTTTTAAGAAATAATTGCAAAGGTTTTATGTAAAAATAATTAAGATGTTCATGAGTGAAATTTTCAATCAAATTATGCTCTATCACATCTTTGTGATAAAATGTTTGTAATGAAAAAACACCATCATCTTTTAAAATTATTTTTACTCCTTCAATGAAGTCATTAAAGTCAACAATATTAGATGCTGTGTGGTTAGTTATAAAAAAATCTGTTTGCCCGTGCTTTTTAACTATTTCTATCGCTAGTTTGCTATTAAAATAATTATTAATTGTTTCTATGGATCTGTCATTTGCTTGCTTAGAAAGGTTCGGTGATGGTTCAATTCCCAGTACTTTCATATCTAAACTGTTTTGCATGTATTCTATGAATGTTCCATCATTACTTCCAGCTTCATAAGCTTTAAGATCTTTTTTATTGTTTGAATAGTTTTTAAGTAAAAAATCAGCATATTCTTTATATGCCCCTGATAACTGAGGATTGGTTGTTGCTGGTCTAGACAGATAAAAATTATATATTATTTTTGGATCTACAAATCCACTATTTTGATAATTTCCACAATTTCCACACATCATGATTTTTAAAGGATAAATTTTTAATGACTCATTTTTTCTATTTTCTGGTAAATATTTATCTCCAATAGGTAAATCAGCCAAATCTAAAGCTAATTTTAAATTTTCAGACTTACATAATTTACAATTTTTGATTTCAGTATACATATTTAAAAAAAAATTTAATTTTCTATATTAAATTTGATTAATGGTTTCTTAATTATTTTACCTGATTGAATTTTTTTCAATATATCATTTATTTTTTCAAATTTATAAGGGCCACAAAAAAAGTCTTTAAGCTTTATTTTATTTTTTTTAATAAATTTTAATATTTTAGGGATGTCTTTTTTTGGGTTAACATTTCCCCCATAACTACCAATTATTTTTTTTCCATAATTTATCCCTAAAGTATTAATTCTAATTTTTTGATCATAGCTTGGAACTCCTATTAATATTAATTTTCCTTTATTAATAATATTATTATATGAGTACTCTATTAATTTATTTAAGCCTGTAGTTTCAAAAGCAATATCAAAAACTTTTTTTTTTATAAACTTAGTATTGGTGAAAATTTTTACATTCTTATAATTTTTTTTAAGTAAAAGAATTTTATTAGGATTGTTTTCAACAACAGTAATATCGCTTACTCCTAATGCGCTAATAAATCTAAGCATAATTTGACCTATCATTCCAAATCCAGTAAGTAAAATTTTTTCTTCTTTTATTTTATCAATATTAACATTATTAAATAATGCACCATACGCAGTAGTTAATCCACAACCAAATAATACTCCTTCTTTTTTTGAAATATCTTTTGGTAACTTGGTAAGTCTATTTTCGGAAACAACAGCATAATTATTAAAAGTAGTTACCCAGCCAGCATTAATTTTTTTATCATGTGAGTCATAATATTTAGGATTTTCACAATTCTTGCTATTAGATTTTTGCCAATGTAAAATTACCTCTTCACCAATTTTAAATTGAGATTTTGATTTTTTATTAATATTAACAATTTTACCTGTTCCTTCGTGACCTAGTAAGTGTGGTAAGTAGTTGTCTTTACCCTTAACTTTATTTATTTCCCCAATTTGAGATCCACAAATTCCTGAATAATAAATCTGAACTAATATTTGATTTTTTTTTAGTTCGTCTTTAAGAAATATATTCTTTATTTTCAGAGGCTGAAAGTTTTTTTCAAGTACAGCTGCTTTAATTTTTAATTTAGTATGCATTAATTGAAATAAATAAAAGTATAGTCACCTTCATAATTGGTTTTTTTAAAAAACCATTTCCATGCTAGTGGGGTTAGAAAACATTCACAAGTTACTTGCCAATATAATAAATTCATTTTTTCAATTTCATTTCTATAAGATTCGACGCAAATAAACTGTTTTTTGGACACTCTAGTTATTTCCTTTAAAGCTTTTTCTAATTCATAATTATGTAAGCAGTGAAATGTATTAATTGAAAAAGCCAAGTCAAAAAAATTATCTTTGAAAGATAAACTGGTAGCATTGCCATGCAATATATCTTTCTTAATTTCAACTTTAGAATTTCGTATTGCATATTTGGATATTTCAACACCATAAACATTAAATGTAGGGTTAATCTTTTTCAATTCATACATTAAAAAACCCTTTCCACATCCTATATCTAAAATATTGCTATAATTTTTTAAATTATATCTTTTGATAATCTTTTTTGCCAAAGAGGTCCAACGTCCTGGTATATATTTATACCCCCCATAATTAATTCTCCTATCACCATCCCAATAATCAAAACCCCATTTTTTTGCTTTTAAAGCAGCTTTATACTTTGGAAATTCTTTATCATTTACTCTTTTTAAGTAATCTCGCTTTGTATTTGTGTGCAAAACATCTAATAAACCTTTAATTTCCATAATTTAGTTCGGTTGTAATATTTTAGAATTTTTAATTTATATTCTTGTGAATTAATCTTTAAATCATTTGGATTAAAATATAAATGTTTAATTTGAATGCATAGCCATTTAACAACATATAATTCCAGAAGAATAAATAATATCTCTTTATTTTTTTCGAACTCATCTTTGCCAATAATTTTTTTTGCAAAGAAACTAAAATATTCAATTTTAATTACATAATCTGGCTGACAAAAAAAATCACAAATTAACTTTTTAGAATCATCTAAACCTGAATATTCAAAATCAAAAAAAAACAATTTTTCCTGGTATTGTTTTATATTATGAAAACCAAAATCTGAGGGTGAAAGGATTAATTTTTTTTTTGATACTTTGTTGTTTAATTTTATTTTTTTTTTCTTTACTAGCTCTTTTAACTTATCAAATTTTACATTTATCTCTTTATAAATCTTAATAAATTTCTTATCTTTAAAACTAAAATTTCTTAAAAAATAAATTTTTTTTTTTACGCTTTTAAAATGATCATTAATTGATTCACAATGTTCAGTAGCATATTGAATATTAAGTTTTTTTTTTTTATTAATCTCGTTTATAAAATCTGCACACTTTCCTACTTTTCCCCTTGAAATTTTTTTAATTTCTTTCCCCTGAATATAATTGCAAATATAAAATTTTTTATACTCGTTAATATATTCAATTTCTGGAATAGATTTAATATTCATTATATTTAAATGCTTCAGAAAATTAATCTCTTGAATAAATCTTTTTCTATATTTAAAAAATTTTATAATTTTTTTTTTTGATTTGTCTTTAAATGAATAAACATAATTATTTCTACCCAGTTTAATTCTTTGTAGTTTACCTAAATTAAGATTATTAATCATTTATTAAATTACTTTTTCAAATACTTTTTGAATATCATTCCAGGAATTATGCTTATATCTTTTATCTTTAGCATATGGGGTGAAATGTATCTTTTTAATATTTTTAGGTAGTAAGTCTAAAATCTCTTTAAGGTCATCAATAAAGTAATCACATTTTAAATTTACTATTTTATTAATTTTTTTTTCTTTAGTTTTTAGAAAATAAATTTGGTTTTTAAAATTATTATTACTTGATATAAAAACTTTATTTTTTTCAATCCACTTTTTAGATAATTTATGTAAGTTAATTTTTTCACCAACGATTGGATATAAAGTTTTATGACTAACAATAAATATCTTAAATTTTTTTTCTTTACTAATTTTTTGAATGAATTGCATTGCTCCTTCATATGGTAAAGCTTTAAGCATTTTTTTGCCGTACACTTTTCCTTGAATAGCCGTCCATTCTGCTTCTTTATTTTTTGATATTAAAATTTTTTTAAGACGGTTTTTTGAATTGTGATATGAATTTCCATTTAAAATATTTTGTTTTAAACCCTCTTGATGGAAAAGTGTATCATAATTGACAATCGTATTATCAAAATCTATTCCAATTTTTATTGTCATTAATATTTTTGATTCTTTTTTTAATGTCTCCTACAATTTTTCTAGACGTTAGTCCTATTTTTTCTCTTGCCTCTTCTTGATTCCCCATTTTAGTTAAAAAAATATCTGATGCAGCAAAAATTATCAACTTTCTAGTATCAAGAGAATTTAAATTGCAGAATTCCAATATGGCACTTCCAGCACCACCAATTCTTCCATGCTCCTCAATACAAACCACTAATTTTTTTTTGAAAATTTTTTTAATATATTCTGCATCCAAAGGTTTTATCGAATGAAAACTCACCAATTCTGTTGAAATTCCACTTTGAGATAATTTTTTTTGACAATCTAATGAAACCTTCATTATGTTTCCTACACTCAATATTGCTACCTCTTTTCCGCTGCAAATCTTACTAACTTTGCCTATCTTAAAATTAATTTTTTTTCTTTCAATTGTTGGCTCTCCTTTTTTTCCAATTCTTATATAAGTTGGTTTGTTATTTTTTAATGCTTCTTTTATTGCAAATGAAACTTCTAATGGATCTGATGGACAAAGAACATTCATATTGGGTAAACTTCTCATAATTGCTATATCATCTAAAGAATGGTGTGTGGCACCAAGTGCAGAATATGAAAGTCCAGCGCCAGTACCAACTATTATTACAGGCAAAGAAGGGTAACATATATCTATCTTTATTTGCTCAAGACATCTTAGTGTATTAAAAGGTGTTATCGTGTAAGTAATTGGCCTAAAACCTTGTTTTGCTAATCCAGCTGCTACACCAGTCATATTGGCTTCTGCTACACCACAGTTATAAAATTTACTTCTATTTATTTTTTTATAATTATCAAATAATTTGTTTCCAATGTCTCCTGCAAGTAGGACTATTTTTTTATTTTTTTTACTTAATTCTGTTACTGATTTAGCAAATGCATTTCTCATTTATTATTATCTATCTCATTAATGGCTTCAGCATACTCTTTTATATTTGGAGATCTATAGTGCCAGTTATTATCATCTTCCATGAAAGATACACCTTTACCTTTAATAGTGTGAGCAACTATACCCATAGGTTTATTAATTGTGTTTTTTTTTAAAATATTTTCTATTTGCTTATGGTTATGTCCATTAATTTCTTTTGAAAAAAAACCAAATGACTCAAGTTTTTTTTTTTAAATTTCCAAGTTTTAAAATTTTATCAGTTCTGTCGGTAGCTTGCCACTTATTGTAATCAATAATAACAATTAAATTATCTAACTTATTCGCTGAAGCAAACAGCAACCCTTCCCATGTTGATCCCTCATTACACTCTCCATCACTCATAATAACATAAACCTTTTTTTTAATATTTTTCAACTTATAAGCTAAAGCAATTCCACAACCTACAGATAGGCCATGACCTAATGATCCTGTAGCCACCTGAACCCCGGGTATATTATGAGATGGATGCTCTTCAAGTAGTGAATTTTTTTTTGAATAACTTTCAAAAGATTTATTAGTAATAATCTTTTTATAATTAAGGATACTATAAAGAGTCATTGCTGCATGCCCCTTGCTTAATATAAAAATATTATTGTATTTATTTTTCTTATTGTAATTCAAAAAATTTTCATAGATTGTTACAATTAAGTCAACACAAGATAATGATGATGCAAGATGTGCTGTTTTTGCCTTATGACTTAAATAAATGACTTTTTTTCTAATAATTTTTGAAATATTTTTTAATTTGTCCATTAATCTTTTAAATTAAGCTTTTTCATTTTCAATACTGTAAAACTGTTTTTATTAATTTTGCTTAAATTTAATCTATTTTTTATCTCAGTTATTCCATCTTCAACAAAAAATTTTTGTTTGTAGCCTGTTTTCAAAAGTTTATCTGAATTTAGCCTATAGGACCTTGGATCATTGCTTTTTTTAATAATTATTTTACAGTTTATTTTTTTTTGTATTTTTTTTGCTAAATCAATTATGGATATATTTTCAAATCCCGCATTGTAGCAGCCAGCTGGAAGTGATTTCTTTATTAAAAAATGATGATAAATTTGCACCATGTCTTGAATATGTAAATTAGGTCTTATTTGATTTCCACCAAGAACTGTTATTTTCTTATTTTTTAGAGCTTGATACGTTAGCATATTTACTGCCACATCAAGTCTTAACCTATCTGAATAGCCACAAACAGTAGCAGGCCTTATTATGTGAATTTTTATATCATTCGAATAACTCAAAAGTATTCTTTCAGCAATCATTTTAGTTTTATTGTAAAGTGAAATAGGAAGTAATGATAAATCTTCTGTTACATTTTTTTCCACTTTAATGCCATATACGCTTCCAGAACTTCCATATAAAAATTGTTTAACTTTATTTTTTTTGCATAATTCAATTATTTGCATAGTTCCTAATGTATTTATATTCCAAGAAAGTTCTGGATTTATTTCAGAACTCGGATCATTCGCTATATTGGCTAAATGTATAACCGAAGATACATTTTTTAGATCATTATCATTAATTTTTCTAAAATCTTTTTTTATGATTTTTAAATTTTTATGTTCTTTGAGATTTTTCCCAAACCATTGTGTGTCAATAGCAATTATTTTATAGTTTTTATTTAATAGATAGTTAGTGAGAACACTTCCTATGTACCCACATGCACCTGTAATTAAAACTTTCATTTTTGTGAAGCTACTTTAAATATTTTTAACGTCAAATTCTAAAAATTAAAGTATATCATGATTTATTAAAAAACAACTAATATAGAATATTTATATTTCTAATATTAATTTAAAAATTATAAAAGACAATATCTAAATAAAGTTTTAGGTTTATTTTTTATGAATATATTTTAAGTCAAGTTTTGTAAACTTGCTATTATTTCTCAAAATCCAGTCACCGGTCTTTTTAATACCTTCCTCCAAAAGAATTTGGGCTTTCCACCCAATCTTCTCAATTTTTTTAGAGCTCAGCTTATAAAATTTATCCTTACCAACTCGATCACCAGTTTCAGTTACCAAGCTACTAAAGTTATATTTATATATTTTACAAATTAATTTTATTAAATTCCTAATACTGATGTGTGTATTTGTTGATATATGATAAAATTCACCCTTGTTATTTTTTTTTCTCATAATTTTGTAAGTTGCATCACATACATCTTCGATGTGAATAAACGATCTAATAGATTTTCCACCCCCATGTAAATGAAGTTTTTGTTTATTAAATATGCAATAGATTGCTTTTGGTATTATTCTATATAAATCTTGAAATTCACCATAAATATTAGCCGCTCTGGTTCCAACAAAATCAAATTCAAACTGACTGTGTAAGCTTTTTAAAAAGAAATCCGCATTCACTCTAGATATTGCGTATGGGGTTGTTGGATTAAATTTTTCTTTTTCAGAAATTGATCCATTAGTGCTCCCATAAATTTCTGGTGTAGATATATGAACCAATCTTGACTTAATCGATAATTTTTTTAAATGGCCATAAAAACTTGGCACAGAATATGAGTTAGTCAAAAACCAATCTTCTGGGTTTTTCCAACTTTGACTAACCATACTTTGACTGGAAAAATTTATTATATAATTAGGTTTAAATTTTTTTATTAAATCAAGTATTTTTTGTAAATGCAAGTTGATATCAAGTTTATAAAATTTAAAATTTTTGTCTTTTATATCAAATGGTAAAAAATGTTTTTTTTTGATTTTTGATCTACTTATTCCAATAACCTTAAATTTTTTTTTAAGTAAAAAATTTGTATAAGTTGAACCATAAAAAGAATTAGATCCAATAATTAATGCTTTCATTTATAAATATTTTTCCTAATTAATTTAGCTGGTCTACCATAGTACAAACTATTTTAAATTATACAAAAAACACAAAGAATCTCTTGATAATATTAATGAGCCTGCTCCAATAAAACAGTTTTTCGCTATTTTAATCTTATCTATTACTTCAACACTAAAAGTAACTGTACAAAAACTTGAAACTAAACTTTGTCCAGCTATCTTAAAATTCGGATAAATGTTACAGAATTTTTGTATTATTGTGTGATGCTCAATTTTACAATTTGTTTCTAAAATTACTCCGTCATGTATTTCTGACTTGTAACCCAAATAACAGTCAGGAAATATTACAACACCTTTCCCAATTTTATTCTTCCCCCCCAAACTTAACACTGGGATGGATATAGGAGAGTATCTTGATCTTATTTTTTGTTAATTCTTTGAATATTTCATTTCTAATGATGATATCTTCAATTAAAACAAACACATGTGTAATTTTTTTTTGTTTTAAAAATCTTATATAGTTTTTTTTATAATATATATCATAGTTAAAAATTTTATTATTTTTTACATATTCAATATTATTATTTAAACCATTTTTTTTTGAAATTGGTATTTTTGGAATTGGAATAGATGTAATTAAAAATAGTATTTGATCTTTAAGTTCCTTGTCAAAAAAATTCAAAATTTGACCTGTATATGTGTCATGAAAACCAAAAATTGCTAAATTCATTTTTTTGTTATTACTAATAATTTGTTGTAATTTATGTTTCTTTATCTATATCTCATGGTCATAACATAAAATTAATGAATATATTATCTAAAATAAGAACACTATTTTATTATATATTAATAAAAGCTTATAAAAAAATAATATTAACTGAAAATATAACTCCTTATAAAATTAAAGTTATAGTTACTAATAATTTTGAATATCAAAGTAGATTTAAATTAGCCTATACAGCTGAACCAATGTTAAACGAATGGGCCAATCAAATAATTGGCTGTAATGATATTGTTTATGATGTAGGTGCTAACGTTGGTAATTACAGCATTCTTTTTGCAAAAAAAATTCAACATTATGATGGTTCTGGTCATATATATTCTTTTGAGCCAAATGATCTAAATTACAAAAAATTGAGAGAAAATGTATCAATTAACATTGTAGAATCTTTCATTACCTCTTTACAAATAGGTTTATCTAATTCAGATACACTTTTAAATTATGTAGAAGAAAGACCCAATACAGTTGGTGCTTCTGGAAAAATTACTGATAAGAAAAGTAACAATTCTGTTTTGGCTCTAAAAATAGATACAATTATAAATTTAAAAAACATTCAACAACCTAATCATATTAAAATTGATATAGATTTTTTTACAAGCAAGCTATTCGAAAATACAGATTGGCTCAATCTGAAAAGCTTAAAAAGTGTATATATTGAAATGAAACCATCAGAAGAAAAATATATTTTTGATAAGTTTTATCAAAACTATTTTAAATTATACAAAAAACACAAAGAATCTCTTGATAATACTAATTATCTTTTTACTAAATAGGAAAAAAACCATTCACAAAATTGAAATTTTTAATATAAGCTAAGTATAGTTTTGGTAATCTTGTATACATTTTTTTCTTTAAAAAATTTATTTTTACCTAATAATTTTGAATTTAAGACAGTTTTTCTTCCTAAAAAATTAATATTAGTTTTTTTTGCAGCTTTAAGATCAGATAAAGAGTCACCAATAAAATATATATTTGAATATTTCACATTTTCTTGTTTTTTTATAATCTTAATTATTTTATCTTTTTTTAAGGGATAACCATAAACCTTTTCAAAATATTTTTTTAACTTAAATTTTATTATAATCTTATCTATTTCTTTCTTGTTAACACCTGTTGCTAAAAACATCTTTATTTTATTTTCTTTTAAAGCTTCCATGCCTTGAATTGCTCCTGTTGAAAATTTACATTTATTTAAATCTTTCTTTAATTTTTTACTAAATAATGATTCTAAGTACTTAACTTCTTCTATAATATTTTTTTTTTTTGTTATATTAGTCACAATATATTCAAATTTTTTAATTCTATTTATTCCTTGATTTAAAAAATGATATTTTAAAATTTTTTTTTGAATAGATTTTTTTTCAATATTAAAGATATTTTTAAATATATTATATTTTAATAAATCTGTATCAAGAATGACACCATCAAAATCAAAAATGACTATTTTTTTTTCTAATATCATGTGGTTAATTTTATGCAAACATGATGTGAATGTTTATCAAGCTTATTGTTGTTGAGTGTTAAATCTTTTTTCAAATCGAAATATTTCTCATTTTTCAGAAATATGGCTAATGTTTTTTTTATCAGTGAAACTAGACATATAAAATATTTATTATTTTTTTTACATAAAAGATAGGTAAAACCCTTTTCTATATCTATATTTTGAAATTTTCTAACCTGCAAAATGTGATATATTAATTGGTGTTGTTCTTCGGTAGTTTTAAAAGGGGTGTTTGTGTTAGAGTTTTCATTGATTGATTGAAAATTTTTAAAAATTAAGATAAAAGTTTTAGATATTTAGTTGGTAATATCAGATTACCATAAATACAACTTAAAATTTAAAGCTTTGATGATTACATCAGCTATTTTTTAAATGAAGAAAAAAAAAACATTTAATAATGATTTAATATATAAGCCTGGTAGTTGGAAGTTCAATACCAATGTTGCAAAAATTTTTGATACTCACGTAAGAAAATCTATTCCTTTTTATGATTATGGTCATGATATGATTGTAAAATTTGCACAATTTTTTTTAAGTAAAGATTCAATTGTAACTGACATAGGTTGCTCTACAGGGACATTGATAAAAAAAATACATGATGCTCAAATAAAAAAAAAAATTGGATTAAAATATTTATGCATCGAAAAAGAAAAGAGTATGCTCATTAGAGCAAAAAAAAAACTTAAAAATATTAAAAATATTAAATTTATAAATAAAAAAATAGAAAATTATAAAATTCCAAAAAGTGATCTGATAATCTCATACTATACTCTGCAATTTATAAAACCAAATAAAAGGCAAGAAATATTGAAAATGATTTATAATTCTTTAAATTGGGGAGGAGCATTTATTATATTTGAAAAAACCAGAAGTGAAGATGCTAGATTTCAAGATTTAACTACACAACTATATTATGAATTTAAATTAGAAAATGGATTTAATGGGAATGAAATTATTGAAAAATCTAGATCTCTTATAGGAGTTCTTGAGCCTTTTTCTCTAAGTGGAAATTCTGGCTTATTAACCAGAGCAGGCTTTAAATTTAAAAAAGCTGGGTTTGTAGATTCTACAATAATATTTAAAAATTTAAATTTTACCGGCTTTCTTCTAATTAAATAAAGCATGAAAAATCTTTTTTTAATTATAGTTTCTATTTTTGTAAAATTATTTTCAATAGTTTCTAATGTTTTAAATTTACTATCTATAAATCTAGTATATTTAAAAGAAAAAAATAATATATTTTGTACATTTTTAAATCTAAGAAATTTTTTTATAAAAAAAAAAATTGTAAATAATGTCGAAATAAAAATTGCTACATCATCCTGGTGGGACTTACATAGAATAAATTTCTTCAAAGACTATGCAGTTAAAGATATTTTTTTTGATAAAAAATTTAAAAAAGAAATAGTTTTTTTAGAGATAGGAGCCAATACAGGTATAGCCAGCTTATTAATTGCCAAAAAATTTAATAAATCAACAGTATACAGTATTGAATTTGAACCAAATTCATATTTAACACTTTCTCAAAATATTTATCTAAATAACTTATCAAATATTATACCATTATGTTTTGGTCTTGCTAAAAAAAGTGATCATAAAAAATTCTACTACAATTTAAATTATAAAAGCTTAAAAAAATATAACACAATTCAAAGTGGGGCTGGTGGTCATTCAATTACATTTGATAAAAATGCGCATCATAAAAATTATTTTTTTAAATCAGTTTTTACAAATTACGATAAATTATCAAAAACACTTAACTTAAAAACACCCAGCCATGTTTTTATAGATGCTCACGGTGGAGAGAAAGAAATTATCAGCGGCATGATCAACACCTTGACAAAAAAAAATATGTATAAAGTTTACGTGGATACAGAGGAGCATAAAAACTTTAAAAACCTTTGGGTATATAAAAAGCTCAATAAATTAGGATTTAAGCTAACTAACTATGAAACAAGTTATTTTGGTACAAATAGTAGTTCAACAAGTTTAATTTTTAAAAAAAACTTTAAACAAAAAAATTTTCAAATTTAATCAATTTGCCCAAACCGTCATTAGTGTTGATTTTTTTGTTACTAATTTAATTTTTAAATTGAAAGTTATTTTTGTTAGGGTTTTCTAAAATTTTTTTGTATATTTTATTATTAATATTTTTACATCTAATCCAATTTTTTGGGTGTTCTATATCTTTAAAGTGATCATAACCATTATCATCGATGTAAATGATTGGTAAAAAATTTTGAGCACAATTAAATAATAGTGTAGTAGTAGACCCAATCACACATAAACTATTTAAAAAATGTTCTTTTGTAAAGTCATCAACAAAATCAATATTTAATCTTGAGTCAAAATGTCCGTAGTTACTCATATCAGGTCTAGTTTTTATAATGATTTTGTGATTTTTTTTTTGAAAAAAAATTAAAAATTGATTTATTTTTTTAAAATCACAAAAATGCTCGAAGGGATAAAGCACATAAATATTTTTTTTATTTTTTTTAATTTTGAAATTATACTTGTTAGTATTAGGCCAGTTAGTAATTTCAATTTTTTTATCAGTATAAAATTTACCATTCTTTAATAAAAAATTTTTAAAAATTTTATGATAAACAAAGATTTTATCAAATAATAACAAATTTTTTTTTAATAAATTAGTTCCAACTAAGTTCATGTGATGTTTGATCACAGGTGCATGACAAATTGCAATACATTCAGTTTTTGTGATTTTTGCAGCCATCAATAAACTAAAATTATCGTACAAATTATCAGTCATCATAATTTTTTTAGGTTTTAATATTTTGATTGCAAAGATCCATTTTTTATAATTCTTAATCTTTGCTTCTGCATCTAACATTAAAGCCTCTTCAATATTATTACTTTTCGGTCTAAAAGATTGTAATGAATATGGTAATGTAATTGAGATAGCTCTTTCTATTTTCAAATTATCATATCTAAAATCTCTATCAAATCTTCTGTCTACCCAATTTTTATTTTTATTAATTAAAGCATTTAATAAAATCCAGAGATAAAAATAGCAATTTTTAATAAAAAATTTTAATATATTTTTTATATTAAAATTACCTTTTAAATAATCCTGAACTCTTCCATAGCCATCTATATGATAATGTGTTTTATTTTTAGTTTTAATAATGTTCAGATTAATACCTTCTTTTTTAATAAAACTTTTATATTTTATATATTGAAAGCAATATTGCCAAAAAAAATCTTCTAGTGCGATTGATAGTATATTGTAGTTTTTAACTATGAATCTTTTTTTATAATTTTTATTAACTAATATTTTACGTAAAATTTTATTAAAAAGTTTAAGCGAGTCTTTAACTGAATATATTGGATATACTATTTTTTTTTTAAAAGTTATCTTTTCATCATCGCTATATTGTATTCTCATTTTAAAATTTTAATTATTTTTCTAAATATTTTATAAGATCTTTTTCAAAGCTCTTATTATTTTTAATTATCATTTTGATACCCTTTTTCCACTTATAAGTATCGGGTGTTTTAATGTAGTGCCCAGGTAATTTGTTAACCCCATACACTATGGATGACTTAATTTTAAAAAATTTTTTTAAAATTTTTAAAAGGTTGCTTATTTTAATTTTATTTTTACCTGTAATAATTATATATTTATTTTCATATTTTTTTTGCAAACATGCTACTGACATTTTTGCAGCATCTTTTACATTAATATACTCTCTAACTGTATGCTTAGAACCATCGTACAATACAACTTTTTTTTTAATCGCATGGTTTATAATTTTTGTTATCCCATTTTTATCATTAGATCTTTCACCATACAAAGACCCATATCTTAAAATTGTAAATTTTAGTCCAAATAGTTTTGAATATTCCTCAATATAGTTTTCTGCAGCTCTCTTGCTTGATTTATAAAAACTACCCTCTTCACTGTTTACATAAATAGTACTTCCAAAAATAAACCTTTTAATATTATGTTTTAGTGAAAGATTTAAGAGATTAACTGTTGAAAGAATATTTGTTTTAACTGTATCAGCTGGGTTTTGCATTGCTTCTCCAATATCTGCAATTGCAGCAAAATGATAAATAACATCGATTTTTTTTAAAATTTTTTCTAATAATTTTGTATTACTCAAATCCCCTTTAATGAATTTTTGTTTCCTATTTTTAAATTTTGATATTTTCTTGTCAAATATGTAAACCTCGTGCCCATTACTTAAAAGCTTATCAGATATATGCGACGCTAAAAAACCACTACCACCAGTGACGAGAATTTTCATGTGTTATCAAAATATATAATATTACTTTATTTTATCTGCAACTATGTTTCTAGCTTAAATATTAGAAATAATATTTATTAAAAAAAAACCCCAACTGTTTAGGCTGGGGTTTTGAAATAATTTATTCATTATCTTTAAAAATTACTAAAAATTTTTTTCAGTGCATAAATCAAGCCAATTGAGCTATTAGTACTGGTCAGCTACACGCATTACTGCGC
>MDSY01081292.1_pt1 | contig 35025 bp, 35 predicted proteins | sample 811131 | NCBI WGS metagenome assembly MDSY01 (sample SAMN05326643, study PRJNA326480) | marine metagenome | isolation source: seawater | place: Atlantic Ocean: South West | collected 2010 | reverse complement strand
TTTATTCAATACCAGACCTGGTGCTCACACAATAATATCGATTCAATACCGGCGACTGCCAACGCCATGGCGCAGTATGTTGACTACCTTGCCACCATAAGAAAAAGCGCGACCATTCGCAGAAGAATCAATAGCCTGGGGACGGTGCTAAAACTCTCCAAAAACTACGACCCCACCAAACAGCCAGAGTTAATATTGGCCCTAAAGCGTATGCATCGTAAAATTGGTAGAGCACAACAGCAGGCTACTCCACTCACGAAGCCACTACTCAATCAGCTACTGTGCAACTGCGATAACAGCGTCAGGGGTTTAAGAAACCAAGTCCTTTTGAGACTAGGTTACGAGACAATGCGCCGTCGGTCGGAGCTCTGCGCCTTTAAGTTTGAGGACATCTGCCAAGCACCGAGCGGAAAACCGGCTATTCGGCTTAATTTCTCAAAGACAGACCAATTCGGGACTGGAAAGATACTACCCATCAGCGAAAAACTTTTCGACTTATTAGAAAAATGGAGGGGTATGATCAGCCAGGAAGGCTATATTCTTAAATCTATAAACAGACATGGGCACACCGGTAGTAGTCTTAACCCTGCAAGCATCAACACTATTTTGAAAGCAATGCAGATAAGGTTAGGAGATGGCACCAAAGTTAAATCACTAAGTGGTCACTCATTTAGGGTGGGAGCAGCTCTTGACCTACTGGAGCAAGGTGAGCCGCTTGAAAAGATTATGCTTAGAGGCGGCTGGCAGACAGATTCGACCGCGATTAATTATTTAAGAAATTGGGTTTTATAACCTGGATAGCCATGACACATCAAGCTCAGTAGGGCAGTTAAGTGCCGGCTTCAACTCCATAGGCGCCTCTGGTAAATCCTTAAACATCTGCCACGCCATTTTTATATTTCGACTACGAACGGACCACACTGTCACAAAGATCGTGAGAAACCAGATGTATAGGCCCTCCTTTGAAAAAACGACTACTGCAGAAAGCCTTTGTACGGCGCAATAAAATTGTCGCAAAAATCAATGTAGCCTCGCTATATCTAGCTTGACTCTATCTTGGACAAGCTGAGTACCGCTTGAAATCTATCTTTACCCATCAATGGAATTTTTTGCCATGTTTGCCAGTCCCATTGACATTTAGTTACCTGATCAATTTTAAATCCTGACTCTTGAAAGATTTTCTCCCAAGCCGACATGCTTCTAAACCTAACACCCTCTCCTGCTGTATTCGCACCTAGTTTTCTTGTTATTTTTTCGATAACAGTAAGCTTGGTAATTTCATATATTAACCGCCCCGCTAGATCTCCTAGTCTAAACGCAGATTCGTAAAAGTTCTCTTCGACTATTAAAATTCCATCATCTTTTAACACTTCAGCTGCTTTTAAAAGACCTAGCACCTGAGCATTTCTTGTCTTAAGCTCGGAAGACTCAACAAAATGATGGAGGACAGTCTTAAATATGACAAAGTCAAACTTAGACTCTGGTTTATATTCAAACCAATCAGATTCCACTAAGGTTACATTGTCATCGACTACAAATGAGTCATTCACTAGGTCACTGTTATCAACAACCACGATACTGCACCCCTCAACATTCTCAGTAATTACTGAAGCAAATTTACCAATACCACCTCCTACATCAAGGCCTCGAATGGATTCATTGCCTGCTGAGCGCAAAAGTCTTACAACAGCTTCAACGTCATAATCATCTTTCGTTATAGCATGTGACCATTCAACAAACTTTATTTCCGATTCATTTTTGATAAAGCAATACCTCCATTACGAATAAGTTACTCAGATAAAAACGTTTTTTTAGCTTCGTTATCCTCTATAAATTCATATCTCAAAGTTCTCTCCAAGCCGTCCTTCAGCGTGACGGGAGGACTAAATCCCACAGTTTCAACAGAAGAGTCAAATAGACTAGAGCTTATAAATTTTTTAACTCTAATACTGCTAACAGGTAAGGTTTTTCTAAATACTAAATTAATAATATCAGCAATGACACCTACAAAATACCCAAGGAACACTGGAATTCTCATACCAACACCACTTTTATTGTGAAGAAATCTACGAACTAATGAGACAAGGTCATTCATGTTGAAATCAGGTTTATCAATGTAATTAAAAATATGAGCTTTTCTATCAAAATCAATCGAGTACTGAATAAACGCAGCAATATTCTCTACGTAAGCCATAGACTTAATGTTTTTACCTGGCCCTATCATTACAAATCTCTTAGTTGATATTTGTTTCAATAAATTAAAAACATTACCCCTATTGGCCTCACCAAAAATAACAGTAGGACGAATAATTACGAGCGTTCTATTAGATGGATCTTCAGCATGCCAACTCATGAAATGCTGTTCTGCGAGATATTTAGTTCTACCATAATCGTTGAAATAATTTATAACGCCTTTCTCATCGGTATGGTCCGGAGCAAATCCATAGACTGCCACCGAGCTTGTAAACACAATAGTTGATATATTATGTTTTCTCGCTGCGGCACAGATCTTTTTCGCACCTAAAACATTAACATCATCATATCTACTAATAGGTTTCACATCATCTCTATGAACGGCTGCAAGATTAACTATTACGTCATACCCCTCTAATTTTTCTAGTGAAGAGGCATCTTCTACATCAAGAAAACATGTGCCAACACTCGATAGGTCGATGTCAAAAATGGTGAACTTTGACCCTGCCTGACTAAGCCTATTCGCAACTCTTGTTCCAACAAATCCAGCACCGCCAATTAAGGCAATATTCTTATCTTTCATCATATTATTAACTAAACCTCTTTAACTCAACTCATTAATTATGGTGATATATTGCGCTTTTGCAGAATGGTAACTGTGTTGGTTTGCAATAACGCTTCTTGGTTTATTATGGTAGGTAGATAAGTCTATTTCACATATTTCGTCAAGCATATTGGCCACCTCCGTAGTATTATAAGAGGCGCAATACCAGCCAATGCTCGAATTATCATTTATAAGGTATTCAAGCTCAGCACCTTTATCTCCAATTACAAAAATGGGCTTGTCCGCAGCTAAAGAAAAATATGCTTTACTAGGAACAGCAAGTCCAGACATACCCGGAGCCAAGCTAACTATGGCAATGTCACATGCATTAAGTCCGACGTTATTGTCTTTAAACTCAATGGGCGAATATATCGCAATATCTTGGCGAGGACTGGTTTTTAGAAATTCTGTAACAAGATCGACTCCGGAACCACTCCCAATAAAAACAAACTTAGCCTTCTTATTTTTTGTCTCAGATATTGACGATAGTAATATATCTAGACCTTGGACGACTCCCATGTTGCCAAAAAACTGAAAAACAACTCTATCTTCTAACTTCTCTTTACAAAAGGGCAAAAAATTATTCTTACTTAAAACAGAAACATCATCAAGATCGACCCAGTTTGGTATGTAATCGATTCGTACTTGATTATTAGTTTTCTTTTCTACAACTGTTTGCATATCTCTACCAATCACTATAATCCTATCAGCACGTTTGTATGCAAAGTCAAAAAAAACTCTAATAGTTTTATAGATATATGAATTATTGGAGATCAATTTGGCTGGGAGTAAATTCTCAGGGAAAATATCATTGACTAAGAGAATCCATCTAAACTTTATCAGCGGCTTCAACATAGCTATAAATAAAACTAGCATTGAGGGATTTGTTCCAGAAAAGACAATATCTTTTGATTTCACAAAACTAAGGACTTTGAGAGAGAATTTGAGTGATAAAAGAATATTACTCAATAGCTTGCGCAGAAAGCCATTACTCCCTTGACTGACTAAATCTTTAATTGGCACATATGTAACGCCAATATTTTGAGTAGAGGCTTTTTTACAGCTCTGATCAAGCGAAATAACGTTGATGTCTTTAACATCGCCCGCAAGGCCCTTTATAATCTTGAACCAAAAATAGCCTGTCGAATTTGTTTTCTCATCAACAAATTCAGAAACGATATATAATTTTTTGGTCTTCTTAACAGTCATATTGAGAACCCTATTATAATTAAGCTCTGTGAGATCGCAGAATTAAGACAAAGGCTCAAAATGAGGGGAACAGAAGTCATATAGTTTGTCCACATAGTCTTCCACATTTGGAGACTCTGGAGAAGGGGCCCAAGAAGCGCACTCTTTGCACGCCTCAGTTTCAAATGGACCTTCTTTAACCTCCAGCAGGACAGACATGGGTTCCAAGGCAATTACAGTGTGCCAGCAGTCAGGCGGAACCTCCACACCAAAACAAGATACTCCTTTGTCAAAATATTTCTCTGTTCCGAATAAAGTAAAACATTTGAAATCCCCATTATTGAAAAACTCAATAATCGCAAATTTGCCTTTACATGCCACTAGCATCTCCTTTCTATCATCGAGAGAATGCCGATGCGGTTGAATGTAACTACCAATATTAATCGCATTGAGAAATCGCTGACATGGTTCATCATAACTCGCATGGATATTAAAGGTTTGTCTAGAACGACCGCTGATTCCAGCCTTACCAGTCAGCTGACTTAGTAACCCATTAGTTAACGCAAACATATTTTAAAATCATATCCTTATAACTGGCCACTCATACTCGTGATATGGAGCCGAATTTTTAACTTATCATTGCACGCGAGAGCTATCAGAGAAAATATAATGAGGATAAATATTTGACTCACAAATATCAGAGATCAAATTCCTTACTAACTCCTCATAATTCTGTGGAGCAGAATAAAAGAAGTCATTATCAGAAAGTAGGGCCTTGTTACTAACGGGACCATCGATCTCATTAACTACTAAGTCTTTACCAGACTGCTTATTCAGTTCCTTTAGTAGATCATATTTTGAAATAGGCGACCCAGAAGTCAAATGTTTAAAACCCCTAATCTTTTCGAAAATACAGTATTCGATGCATTTTGCTAACTCTAGGGTAGTTACGCCGGACCATATAGATCTTGAAAAACCATTGACCTCACCAGATTGATTCATAAACCAATTAAATAACTCTTGACCATCTTCACTTAGATCAGGCCCAATAACTGAAGTTCTGATTGTAAGATTAGATGAATCATTTACTTCACCTAAGGCCTTAGTTCTGCCGTATATACTATCGGCGTCTTTAATGTCAGAAACCGAATAAGGCCCGTTCTTGCCAGAAAAAACACAATCCGTAGATATTTGTATTAATTTGAACTCCAACTCATTAGATAGACGACTCAGCGTTAGCGGCAACACTGCATTCAAGCAAACAGAGTCAAGGGGCCTAAGTTTTGAGTCCTCAATTAGGATTCCAGCGGCATTTATAACAACATCAGGCTTTACGCAATTTACAACAGACTGAAGTTTATCAAGGTTTCGTAGATCCAATATTATTGTTTCGTGATTTAGTTGCGATTTAGAGATATTAAATAAGCTAAGGGCTTTGTTACGCGAAAGAACTTGGTGAATCTTATGACCTATCATACCTGTTGATCCCAAGATCATAATTTTCATAGATGCTTTTTCCAAACTGTTCGGTTTACGTAATCAATATATGAAACAATGATCCGCAGTATTTTTTTTGAAACATTATCTGCCTCATAATCCTTAACTGGCTTGATAGCCCTGACGGTTTCAGAATTATGGCTAGTAGCAATCTCCACAGAATCTATCACTCTGGTTTTACTTAATCCCGACATAATAACAGTGGTTTCATCCATTCCTTCGGGCCTTTCATGCGCCTGACGTATCGTGACGGCGGGCAAATTAAGAATTGAACCTTCTTCAGCAATCGTCCCGCTATCAGAAATAACACAAAATGCATTCATCTGGAGATTGTTATAATCATGAAACCCATAAGGTTTAGAAAATCTGATTAAAGGATTTTTATTCTGGTACCCTATCTCATCCAGCTTTTTTCGTGTTCTTGGGTGAGTAGAAATAACTATCGGCATTACATATTTATTAGTCAATGCATCAATTGACTCCAATAAATCGGTGAAATTGGAGGGTGAATCAACATTCTCCTCTCGATGAATGCTCATGACTATATATTTTTTTGCTTGAAGGTCTTCTCTCTCTAATATGTCACTCGAATTAATTTTTTCCATGTTAGCATTCAATACTTCTCTCATTGGTGAGCCTGTTTTAATAATTGTCTCAGGTCTTATTCCTTCAGCTATCAAGTAATCTCTAGCCTGCTCAGAAAGTGGAAGATTGATATCGCTTAAATGGTCAACAATTTTTCTATTGATCTCCTCCGGCACTCTCTGATCAAAACATCGATTGCCGGCTTCCATATGAAATATTGGTATTTTTAGTTTTTTAGCGGAAATCACACTTAAACAACTATTGGTATCCCCATATATCAGTAGAGCATCGGGTTTTATTTCTCTAAATACACGATCCGACTTAGCGATAATATCTCCAATAGTTTCTGATGGTGTACCTTTAACCGCTTCTAAGAATATATCTGGTTTTCTGATATTTAAATCTTCAAAAAATACTCCGTTAAGTTCGTAATCATAATTCTGCCCGGTATGAACGATAGTGTGATCAACGTGTCGGTCTAACTCTTTCATTACTTCACTAAGCTTAATTATTTCTGGCCTAGTTCCGACTATCGTCATTACTTTAATTTTAGTCATAAGCTTCAAATTCCTTTAAGTCGTCTTGAATTTCTGTAAGACCAAGAAGAAGAGCAGTTAATTCATCTTCATCTAATCTATGAGTATTATGAGAATGGTATTCACCTGCTTGAGTGATTACCTCCTCACCTTCTTCAAAGAACTTATTATAATTAAGGTCACGATTGTCAGCTGGAATCCTATAATAGTTACCCATATCGACAGCCTTGACCATCTCTTCCTTGGTTAAAAGTGTTTCATAAAGTTTTTCGCCATGTCTAGTTCCAATAGTCTTAATTTCATGGCCAGGTTTGCCTAGAACTTTGGAAACTGTCTTGGCCAACATCTTGATTGTCGCAGCCGGTGCTTTCTGTACAAAAACATCCCCACTAATTCCATTCTCAAAAGCAAATAATACTAGCTCAACAGCCTGATCCAAGCTCATCATGAATCTTGTCATCTCTGGATCAGTTATTGTAATTGGTTTACCGTTACGTATTTGATTTATAAATAGCGGTATCACAGATCCACGGCTAGCCATAACATTGCCATACCGAGTGCACGCAATCATGGTCCCTGTCTCACTGCGCCCTTTAGCTACAACCACCCTTTCCATCATCGCTTTACTAACGCCCATAGCATTAATTGGGTAAACCGCCTTATCCGTACTTAACGCAAGGACTTTTTTTACGCCCGCCTTTATCGCGGAGTTCAAAACATTTTCAGTACCAATTACGTTGGTTTTTACCGCTTGCATTGGATAAAACTCACATGAAGGAACCTGCTTTAGAGCAGCTGCATGAAAAACAAAATCTACACCATGCATAGCATCATCAATCGAGTTGGTGTCCCTCACATCACCAATATAAAACTTTAATTTGTCATGATTATAAAGTTTTCTCATGTTATCTTGCTTTAATTCATCCCTTGAAAATACTCTAATTTCTTTAATGCTAGTGGATAAAAATCTTCTCAGTATCGCATTGCCAAAAGAGCCTGTCCCACCTGTAACCAGCAAAGTTTTATTTTCAAATGTAATCATAAATAATCCCGTTATTTTAATACTTTGGAGGAAAAAAATTCCATATTAGCAATACTTTTTATAGCTTGACCGATTCCACATTTAGGGCTGAGGGATCTCTTACTGGTCGTGAGTGCATCATTCTCCTAGCAACAGGTCCAGATACAACTAAATAAAGGACCGTCACCAAGCTGGTTATATAACTAGTAAAGAACGAAAGTGCCACACACATTACCAAAGGTGGTAACCGGACAATATTGACAATACTTCCACACTTGGCTTTGTTATACGTAAATATGGACATAAAGAAAAAGAAAATAAAAAATAGTCCAGAACCAATAACACCAAAATCCCGAACAAATGGCGTAATAAACGTTGAAGTATTAAAAGCGTCGTTGACCAATTCTCCATAATCTTTTTGACCTGCCTCCATATCCCAAATCAAAGCCCTAACTGGAGACGGAACCAAACCCATTACAGAATTATTTGGTGCAAAATTAGTTAGAGGTGACGCATCTATTGTTAGACCAGCATTTAAAGCTGGAGTAGCAATATAATTAAAGACTGGCATTAATAATTTTTCGGTAGCTGAATCGTAATCGCTGACAAAATCAGCAACAACCAATAATTCATCTACCGGTGAATCCGCATATCGTAAAAATTGAAACACGGAAAGAGTCATAACTAAGACGGGAACCAACACTATTATTTTAAGTGTTTTCCATACGCTAGGACGCAGAAATAATAGTATAGGGCCTAAAGCAAAACACCCTGTCATAACAAAAGCACCCCGGGACTGCTCCACAAACAAAGCCATCAGCAAAGGCAAGATACTTAACACAGAAATACGCTTACTCATCTGAAAATTCAAGCATCGAAAGAGAACAAAATGTGCAAATATCATCGCACGAAGCATATTAGAAAAGCCGTGTAATGTAGGAAGGCCAAAGTCCCCGTAACCTCTACTAGAGTCCCAAATTATAGGTGCTCCGCCAGACGCAATGAATTCTAAAACAAAAATGCAGAACCATATCTTGATGCAGTTAGCCTGAAACCTAAGGGCTTTATGTTCACTAAATCGAGATTTAATGACATCTATAGAGGGTTTTTTCCTAAATATAACCGATTGCAATAAACTAATTATAAAGACTGTCGCTACAAGCCCTGCCATATAAAACTGTGATGCTAAAGACAATCCAACACTGTAAGGAGACTGGTACCAAAATACTGAGGTCAGAGGTAATGCCCATACACCAAAAAATAGCAGGAATATCCTCATCAATTCAAACCAAGCAAAGTTGACAGCCTTTTTTTGACTAATGGGTTATGACAAAAACGCCACAAGCTAGGAATGAAGGTAAGTGCATAAAGCCCCGCAAAAAGGGGCGATAAGGTATGTTTTATAATAAGAGCTCTGGCGGCAGAAAAATATTTTTTATGCATGAGCGCACAGGCTTCATAATAATCTGCCTGACGGGTAGCTATTACAAATTCATCCATATTAGAGACTAGAGGCGCAGATGCTTCTAAAGCGCTTAATGTCAGTCTTCTTTCTAAAGCTAAACGATCGATTTTTTGATAGGTAAGAGACTCACCATGTACTCTATATAGAGCAATAATCTCGTCACAAACATACACAGCCCCATGAGGAAGAAGTCTCATATAAAGATTATATTCCTCAGATGCTTGCATGCTAGGATCAAAGTTCAACCCTAACTGTAATAATTTTTTACGATCCACCATCGAAGTTACTAAATTTATTTCGAAATAAAGTAACTGACTACTAAGTTGTAACCCGCTCTTCCACCTAGGACGAAGCTCTCTGACAACATTCAACTCCTTATCTACTTCATTGATGCCACCATAGCTCAAGAGGTAGTCACCTGTCGCAAGTCCATCTAATTGTAACTCGAGCTTTCGAGGTAACCAAACATCGTCAACATCTAGAAACGCAAGCCAATCTCCAGTAGCTTGCTCAACCGCTTTTACACGCGCCTCTCCGAGAGAAGTATTGTGCCCCGCCCTAAAGCATCTTACTTTTACACCATAGGATTTTGCAATAACATAGCTATTATCAATAGATGCATTATCCCAGAAAATAATCTCCCAGTTTGAGTACGTCTGACTTACTACAGAATCAATAGCTTCCCTTAAAAAGCTTTCTCCGTTATAACAATTCATGATAATACTTACTAGTGGCTCATTTAGCATCGCTTAACCCTTGATGCAAAACTTCCACGATATATCTTACATCTTCGTCACAAAGATCAGGGTGGAGCGGTAAGGTTAATAGCGTAGGGTATAACTTATCTGTAACGAGGAATTCACCTTGATTTTTTCTAGCAAAATAAGTTAACAAATGATTGGGTTTGTAATGAATGCCCGTCGGGATGCCATTTTTGGAAAGGTGTTGCCTTAGAGCCCCCCTATCTGTCCCCACCTCTAGTTTTACTACAAATATATGTGGGACAACATTATTATAATCGTGCTCAAATATTGAAATATAAGGTACGCTTTTCAGATAATGAACATAACTTTGTGCAAGCTCCTGTCGTCTAGACCTGTGATCATCAAAGTTGGCTAACTGTACTTTACCTATCGCCGCCATAAGATCACTCATATGATAACGCCAACCTTGCATTTTGACGTCAGGATCCCAAGTCCGACCACCTGTAAAGCGATTTTCTGTATCACCCTCCACCCCAAGCAACCTAGAGTCTCTTATTTGCCTCAGAATATTTTGGTCAGAGGTTACAATACACCCTCCCTCACCTGACGTTATATTTTTAATACCATCGAAACTGAAGCAACATATATCTCCTAAAGCACCGACTTTTGCACCATTATAAGTGGTGCCAAACGCATGAGCAGCATCCTCAATCACTCGTAACCCGTGAACCTTTGCGAAATCATAGATTGCGTTCAAGTCTCCTACCCCTCCGGCATAATGGACTGGCATAATAGCTTTAGTTCGAATGCTAATTTTATTTTTTGCATCATTTAGGTCTAAGCACAGGCTCGTAGACTCGACATCACAAGCAATGGGGGTTGCGCCAGTGGCTCTAATTGCCTGAAAGCTAGCGACATAAGTAAGCGATTGCACAAGCACTTCGTCCCCCGGACCTACTCCAACAGCCTGCAACGCCAACTGCAGTGCTGCCGTACCATTAACCACACAGATAGCAGTCTTTCCGAAAAAATTTGTTAGATCTCGCTCGAACTCTTTAACTTCTTGACCCATACCAAAAAACCCGCGATCTAGAACACGATTCACGGCTATTTTTTCAGCCTCACCAATACAAGACTTAGATAATCGTATTTCACTCAAAACTTTCACATCCCTTAACGTAGAAATTATTTAGGTCTCTGTTAACAGCCTCATCTGGATCATGTTGGATATTAGCGACATTCATTAAAATATTAATATTTTCTCCAACTCCGCGAAATGCCACCCAATAGCCAGGTGGAACCGTTAACCGACTGTAGTTACTATCTCCCAGCACCACATCAATCAGTGGCTCGATGAGCGCTTTCTCGTTACGGAGCTTACCATCATGCACAATAAATCTGATGTCTCCATAAGGAACGATTATATTCAATGTCATTTTTCGATGTAGTTTCCACCCTTTCGTTTTATGAAAATTCACAGTCGAAAAGTACGCCTCTCCAAAGCCACAATAGCCTTTGCTAGAGGATTTCAGTGCGTGCATAATAGAACCCGTAGATTGCTGTATTTTGAGCAATTCAGTAACGTAGGGGGTAACTATATCTACTTCGTCCAATGTAACCCTCGCTGTGCCGCTAAGGATTCATATTCCTCTATCTGGCAATTCGTAGTGGTAAGCAAGTCTTCAGACGCTCTATAATATTGTGAGTACCAATCAGACGTCAGCTTTATCGTGTTATCATATTTTAGTGTCGCTTCCCATTTCAAATCAAATAGCGCTTTATCACAATTTAATTTAAGGAGACCCGCCTCCTTGAAAGGTATATTGTCAGTTACAGTATAAGGAATATCAGGGATATCAGCAGTCCAGTTATCCGCCATGGTACTGAGAAGGTCAGTTACCGTTCTATTCTGCTCTGCTCTTGGGCCAAAATTAAAGGCTTCCCCGTCTGCCAGACCCTCTACGATAAGGTTTGAGCCAAGTGCAAGATACCCTGAAAGTGGCTCTAGTACATGCTGCCAAGGTCTCGTGGCGTCAGGGCATCGGATAGCGACGCTTTGGTTTTTAGACCAAGCTTTTACCGTGTCAACAATAATACGGTCTCGCGCCCAGTCTCCCCCACCTATGACGTTACCGGCACGACCAACAGCCAACCTCACTGAGTGCCCTTTATTACGAAAAAATGAATGATAGTAGGACTTAATGATAAGCTCTGCAGCCCCTTTCGACCCACTGTAAACATCCTTACCACCAATCGAGTCGGTCTCTTTATATCCCCAGACCCACTCAACGTTGTCATAGCTTTTGTCACTAGTGATCAATACCGCACTGCAGGGCCATGATATTTTTCTCAGTACTTCTAGTACATTCATGGTCCCGATTACGTTACTTGTTATCGTCTCAACTGGGTCATCATAGGAAGTCGAAACAATAGCCTGTGCAGCTAGATGAAAGACCACATCAGGTTGCTCAGCTTGAACTATTTCAGACAACCTTGTGAGATCTCGAATATCACACAAATAATGCGTAACCAGCGATTGAATGCCAAGATCTTCAAACATAGAAGGCTTGGTCGGTACATCTTTGGATACACCCACAACTTCTGCACCAAGCTTCAGCAACCAGCAGGTTAACCAACTTCCTTTAAAGCCTGTATGACCTGTTACTAATACCTTCTTGCCACTATAAACATTGCTGAACATAACTTAACCCTTATTCCTTAAACGAAAACCATCTGTCGCTCTTACCACGTAATCCAAGGTGCCACGTTGTCATGGCACATTTCATTTAAATCATTTTTGTCTTTAAGCGTATCCATGCACTTCCAAAACCCTTTATGGCGATATGTGTACAATTCACCATCGTTAGCCAACCCTTCCAGCGGTTCTTGTTCAAAAATGGTCGAATCACCGTTTTTAATATAATTAAATACGTTAGGCTGACATACAAAATATCCCCCGTTGATCCAAGAACCATCACCACTTGGCTTTTCTAAGAATTTAGTTACCTTACCGCCTAGCGTGCTTTCAAAAGTACCAAACCTACCATCTGGCTGAACTGATGTCATCGTCACAGTAGCTTTGTATTTTCGATGCTCTTCAAGAAGCTCATCAATGTTTATGTCAGAGACTCCGTCCCCGTAAGTCAAAAAGAAAGGTTCGTCGCCTACTAAATTTTGAACGCGCTTAATTCTCCCACCTGTCATTGTATTTTGACCCGTTTCCACTAGTGTAATTTTCCAAGGCTCACTCGAAGAGTTAAGAATTTCAATACTATTATTTTTAAGATCAATTTCTACATCGCTTTGATGTAGAAAATAGTTAGCGAAATACTCTTTTATCACATAACCCTTATAACCTAGAAGAACAATAAACTCATTGTATCCATATGAGGAGTATATTTTCATGATATGCCATAGGATCGGTTTTCCATCAACTTCCACCATAGGTTTAGGTATTAAATCTGTCGCTTCACTTAATCTAGTCCCAAAACCACCAGCTAAAATTACTGCTTTCATTTTCTACAACTCCTTTTTTTGTTACATACAAGTAAGTCTTGCCGTCCATTGATCCACCCGGCTAACGACCACCCGATTTAACTGGAAGAGATCAACCCGTTAAGAACCAACAATACAAACTACATCCCAGTCCCAGTTCTAACGCTCGCCTGCCCAAATATTAATTTTTCCTAGCGTACCTTAGCACGACTTAAATAGAGCGAAGAGCCCGTAAATCATAACTTTATAGCAACCAGTCCGCCCTGATCTGAAACAATATCCTGATAAAGAACATCCCAAGAGGGATCCAGCGTTAAGAGAGTCGCAAGTAGAAAGTTCTTTATTGATTTTGGAAAATAAATATCGTGGAGGAGCACATAGGAACCCTTTTTAAGGCTACATTCAAGCGCTAAAAATTCTGCTAACGATGAGGCTTCGCCACAATCAAAAAACACAGCATCAACATCGACGCCACTTTTTGCAACCTCCGCACATGCGCCTTTGCCGGTCATAGCATTAAAATTCTTATAAAAATTGACCTCACTCTCAAAACCATCGTGCACCTTGATTTTTCGACAAATTGCTTTGACGTCCTTTGTATCAACATAAGTACCAAATTCTTCACAAAATTGAGAATCATTAATAAACTTAAAAAGATTTAACCGAACATCATCTTGAGCATACCCTAGCAACCGATGCACTATAATTTCCAAAGCTTTTTCGACTTCCTCAAAACTCACCGTTATTTCATTGATAGAATTAATAGTCTTGAGAAAGCTTAAACTCGTCTTTTTTGAGTTAAGAATACGATTATATTTAGCTGGATAGAAATCTACTGATGTTATTTGTACCTGACTGTCATCGAATAACGTTTTTGCCAAAATGGTGGAGTAGCCTCCACCTAGCTCAAATAAAGAACCGGAGAATTCACGCTGTCGCAACACATCAAAGAGCGCATGATACGTAGTCATAGTTGCCATCTCACCATGCCATCGCCCCGATATAGACTTCATAGCTTCACCATAAAAATCAAGAGGTGATGTTTTTTTTGAAACAGCCCACACCATTATTTGAAGTTTATGTTTTAACAATTTTAAAAATGAACTCATTGAAATATTTCCTCGAAGGTTTTATTTTAAAAAAATCTAGCCTAATTGCTTACTACAACATAATTGCTACAAAATGATAGACCAATAGCGAACAGCAATAGAATTGAAGTTTTTTCTTTAACTAAATTTACTAGTTACCACTAGGCATACTGAACAAAATTTTATTCTTCAAACCTATAACTCATTAGGTAAAAGTAACTAATTAGGTAAAAAAGCCAAATTGATGACTGTCGATTAGTGCCTAAGGAGCAATCAACATACGTTTACTTTTCTATCATACCGCGAGAAACATTATTGATTTCTCCAATTAGACTAGGGCACGATATGTGAACTCCATCTAGAGAGACTGCCTCAATTTTCGTTAAATCAGTTAAACTTCCCGTCGGTAAAACTTGAACGCCATAAACATCAGCTACCTCTTCTAAAATCATATTCGCCTGATTCACCCAAGCCATTCGTTGAGTAACTGATCCAAATACAGGGTATTCTTCATTTTTTCGAATCATTTTGATTTCTTTACTGGAGGCCGGCTCTACCCCTTCTAGAGTGCATGGAAATATTTCAAACACTGCAACGTCCTTGACCTTAGCTAAGTGAGCTACATTAACTACAATGTCTTCAAAAAAATAAGTTAATGCATTTCTGAAAAGTAGAAATAATTCTTCTTCATTAGCAACTGTGCGTCTCACTAGGAGTTCATAAAATGATGCTCTTATATCGATACTGCCAATGGAGAAAAAAACAACCGCTGCTCCCTGTATTCCATCCACATAATCGATGACGGGACCCAACCACTGGTCCTTACTTTGACCATAATACAGGCCCAGCAGAGTTTTTGGGCCTAGCCATAACGAGATTCTGTCACTAAAGAGATCAGCATACTGAGTATTTTTAACTCTCGAAAAATACTCTACGTGTGAATCTCCCAAATATATAGCTGATAATCCTTCGGGGATCGACACCATTGCGGACCTGGCAACAAAACCTTCATCAACAGCACACTCAAAAACTGAGGTAGGCGTCAGGTGCTGAGGTAACCAAGCCTCAGGATAACCACAAAACCGAAGTGCATAAAACAGACGTTTAGGGTGGTTTGAATTAAAAACCCGAATAAATATCTGATCCATCGCAGGTTTAACTTTACTAACGACATTCGTTAACTGTAATCGAACACATACTTTGAATATCGTATACACAATCGCTGTATATAAGACTGCTAACGTTGTTAAAAAAGATGCCTTATTAGCCATAAAATCGGATAACTCATAGTGAGGAGATGCTGACAGAAGAAACTATTTCAACTATCAGCCTAAAAATACTCCGAAGGTGCTAAAAAGAGCTACCACCGGTGATTGGTATATTAACCCCAGTTATATAGTCTGAACCTTCAGATAATAAAAACCGTATTATCGGAGTCACATCTTCCGGTAACGCATTCCTGCGCATTGGGTGATTGTGCGCAACAAGCGCCACAAACTTTGAGTCTACTTGGCGAAGAAATTTAGTTTCTATCATAGAGGGTGAAACCGCGTTAATTTGAACATTTTTATTTGCATACTCTGCGGCTGTTGATCGGACGATCCCTAAAAGAGCTGATTTTACTGATGTATAATGTGCTAATGCTATAGGGGGAACACCTAATAAACAACTAGAGAGCATAACGACGATCTTACCGCTCTTTCTTTTTGCCATCAAAGGCAAAAATTTATTAAGGATAAGAAATGTAGACTTTACACTTATATCTATCTCTTTAGAAAAATCATCCCACTCTAGGTTTTTGAATCTTATATGGTCAAATTTTCCTGCTGCTAAAAAGATTATCTCGTCAGGTACTCCATAGCTTTCAAAAATGCTATCCACGAAAGTGTTTACGTCCTCAGAAGAGGATAAATCAACACTGAGAGTCCTAATGCGACTAGGATATTTCTCTTCTAAAGCGCACAGCTCATCTTTGGATTTGTTGTAATGTGCTAATACGAGTCTGTCATCATTAAAGTCTCGAATAAGTGATACCCCTAAATCGGAGGATCCTCCAATAACCAATGTAACTTTACTCATGAAACAACCCCTACTTTAATCTTAGCTCTGGATACCTTTATGGCATCTTGATTGTATATGGAAGCCTTGATTTCCAATTGTTGAAAAGTTTCATTAATAGATGACACCACGCCGGAAATCACAAGTTCATCACCGACAAATACTGGCTTAGAGAACTGAATATCCATGCCATGAAGAATGCAATATTTTCCTGGAACATAAACTCCAACTAAAGTCGAATAAAATGATGCAGTAAGCATTCCGTAGACAACTCTGTCGGGAAAGCCATTGTTTTGAGCATAATTTCGATCGGTATGTAATGGGTTATTATCGCCACTTATCTTGAGAAAATAGTCCATTTTATCTTGATCTATTCGAGCACTAAATGAATGTTCAATCCCTATTTTTATCTCAGGAAATTTGTAACTATTGATGAGATATTTTCCTTATCATTAAATCAACCATCGCCCCTACATCTGCAAGATTTGTAAGTTCCTCTAACGTAAATTTGATTTCAAACGCCCTTTCGATAGATGTGACAAGATTAATATGGTTAAGTGAATCCCAATCCTCTATATCATCGGAATTGGTACTATCGACAACCGTTAATTCATCTTCGTCAAAAATATCACGAAATATTGACTCAACCTTTTCTAGCATCTGTTCTCTAGTCATTCTCATATTCCACCTGTATATATTTATTTTTTTTGCTAGGCTTCGTGATACTTAAAACCCATCGACTGCCGCTGTCATTCATCTCAATTAAGGAGAAACCCAAATATTCATAAAGCAATGAAACCATATTGTTTTTAGCTGAAGGCACATAAACTCCTATAATTTCACGAACGCCACAAGCTATACATTGGTTTACTAGCTTATCTAACATGGCGTATTCCATATCTCTCTTTAAAACTCTGCAGCTCATCAGCCACAAATCAATGGTGCACGTAGATCCCTCTATCGAAGCTACAACAACTGAGACCAAACCGTTATCTCCAAATCTATCTGATAGCTTCCCATAGAGTGCAATATACTTATCTGAATTGGAAATCGAAGAAATGTCACCCAACGAGTAACGTTTAGTGGTAACGTTAAATTGATTAGTCTTGTTGGTTAATTGAGTAATCCTCTCCAAGTAAACTGGTGAAAAGGCCTTAATCTCTGCGACCATATCCAACGATAATAAAAAGTCTCCATAGGAATCAAAAGTCTGCTGTGCAGCGTCCCGCTGGGAATTATCTGCATAATACTTACTTCTATTAAGATCTTCCGACGACAGTGAAGTCGATTCAAAATAACCGCCTCTATCGAGATAATCTATATATAAAGTCACATCATCACCAACATTAGGTACTGTCACATTCGGTAGTTGTGAAGATACCAGTTCACGCTCAACGGGATTATCATCAATAAAGACCAAACTGTCTAAGCCAATGTTAATTTCAGACGCAATATCCACTATATTAAGATGTTTTTGATTCCAATTAGCTTTGAGGACAGTAATGTCATCAATTTTTAACGTCATATCTGGATGACTAAATCCAGCTTCAGCATTCACAAGATCATTTTTTGAACTAACCGCAAGAGAAATCCCCCTTTTCTTTAGCGATAATGCATAAGTCTGAAAGGCCGTAAAAGCCTCTCCTATGGGAGAATCGTGACCGATACTAATACCGTTAACGCCATCATCACCAATAACTCCACCCCAGCAAGTATTATCAAGATCTAAGACTAAACACTTTTTTGCACCACCAGATAGGGCATTGATAATATTAAAAAGATTCAAACATAGATCAGGAATTGCGATCAAGCTAACTGCGTATTTAGTCCGGTACCAGAGTGAATGATCAAACCAAGTAGAAAGACCTACCCTCGCAGATAAATAATTAATGTCCTGTAAAAATAGATTTTTCCTCGACCGCGCAGCTTTCGCAAAGATTAGATTTAACTCGCAAACAATGTGTGTCACACCATGGAAATCATATGCATCTAGGTTGCCAAGTCTTCGATTTATGGGATAGTCAAAATTATTTTGAATGATGGGACAATTATATTTATCTAACGCAGACCAAATAGATTCAAACTTAGCAGCCTGCTCCTCTATCATGGCCGATACTTGATCTTGAGAGTCGCTAAAATCAGGAAAACTTCCGATATTAACAACAGAAGAATGGATATAAATCAGATCCGGACAAAAATCTAATAACTCTTGGTTATCAAAAACGGCGTCTTCATAGAATCTGTTATATTCTGACTCGTAAAACATAGGGTTATAACCCCCGTCTAATAAGAATATTTCAAGAACCTTGGCCACTTCTGACGTTGTAGACCCCCCCAAAATTGCAATCTTTATTTTCCTCAGCCCAGGACGATTGAGCAATTCCCTTTTGATAGATCTCCTTTTTCTTAAAATCACCTCGTTATCGATTGGATAGCTAAAAATACTCACAATTACTCCTTATATACCTTAACAACATACTCATTTTACGATAACAACTATGACGCTGAATCCCAACCCGATACATTAAAAAAAGTCAGAGAGAACTTCAATAAGCAACGCATATTCTTGATTTCACTAAAAAAAAGATAGGTAAAAAAGCATACACAAGCACCGACCCACCCATAGCCGTGAATACTAAAGTCAAAGATCCCGGATGATACGGCAAGAACTCCATAAACATATAAAAAGCGAAAACGTACAATATATCGTTGCAAATAGTAAAGAAAATATTACCATCTATTAACTGCTTTAAAAGGGCCGCAGCAGCTAAGCATCGTAAAAACTGGATCATTGCAATATAGGGGAGATAGTCAAGAACGCCTAGCAACTTATCTGAAAAAAGTAGTGACACAACAAGATCACCAGCAAAATACAGAAATAACGCAGCTGAGACCGAAAGTAATGCTGACGCAAAAAGACCATAAAAATAGATTATGTCTGCCCCACCTGTTGGCGAATTCGCCTTAGATATTGAAGAGATCATTACCGTAGCAATAGGCACGATAATAAACATATCCAGCAAACTATTTAACCTTATACCAACTTCAAAAATGTCGCCAGATAAAGTGTCACCAAATAATAAAACTGAATTTCGCGCACTTAGAATAACACTATTAATTGTCAACACACTTACAAGACTTGCACACCCGTATTTGATTAAACCTAAATACTTGGGCAACAGCACTACTCTTATTTTTAAATCGACTATATTTTTTGGAACATGTAAAAAGCCAGCTAATGCACCTAACCAAGAACCAAGACAGATACCAAATCCAAAATTATTAGCGTCATAAGACCCAGATAAGAGAACCCACAATAAGGTAACGGTGCCAGTGACAAAATACAGTAAAACTAATTGCGCAAGTTTTTGATATGCAACAAGTGCCGCTGCGATTATTGAATTCGTCCCAATACCCACGGAAGTCAGTAAAAATAGAGACCAGTGAATGCTCAGATCAACTCGAAAACCAACGCCATAACAAATAGCTATAATAACAACTAGCAAAAAGCTACCGAAAAGCATTACGTGGAATGCATGCTTAAGAGCATTATTATCCTCGCCTGAGGCTATTCTCGAGGAAACTCCTGTCTGAGTAGCCAATGATGCTATGGAGGAGCCTATCATCAAAGTATTTTGAACATTACCCAACATTGCTAGCGCCCCGACACCACCAAAAATACTAACAAATTTAACTAGAGCAAGCGTTAAAGAGGCTCTAGTGGCAGTAGCTATAAACGAGCGGGAGAAAGAACTGAATAGGGATTTAATTTTGATGATTTTGCCTCATAAAACCGTCACCCTCAGCTGAGGACAATACTGTTATACTCTGGAAGAGTCTTGAAACTTCCCAAAATTTCGAATGTACTATTAAAGATTGTTTTACTTTTGGTCAAAAAGCAGGCAATTTGAATGTTTGACTAATCGACTAAATATTCACTCAACTGTGATTCAATAAAACGTACAGTTACAAGCACTTTCTCTTTTGACATAAATTATCCTTGGGATCTATCTAAAATAAGGTTGATTCTATAACGTACAGTGTTACATTTTCTGTATAAAAAAGACTTTTTTAGCATACCTGCCTCAACGTCATCCGCAGCGAGACTGAACTGTAGCTCCTCTATCAAAACAAATAGTCGCTTAATTCTGATTCGATAAAGCGTATTTCGTCTTTTCGGCTATAATCTCGCCATAGTCCTATATTCTTTTTGCTATCAGAGGGACTAAAAGAGCTTTCAGGCCTTACATGCCTCTCAGCACCTAATCCCAAAAACTCCAAAATCGTCTTTATCTGAGAATCATAGTCTAAAATCAGATTTTCAAATTTCAGATGCAAAACATCCGCGCGGAGATTAGTAAAGCTGCGCTCTTGATACAACCGATAACGTTTCACAAATACATCCAGATCATCCGTCGCTAAAAAAGATTTGCTCAAGCCATCATTATCAAAGGCACGTAATGTTTTATCATCCTCATTAACATTGTGGCGATTTAGGCCTGAAACATAAACGTCTCTTGGGTCACGAGTGACAACAATTTGACGCGCCCCAAGCATGTCTAGGCCTGGTCCAGGATTAAATGACTCAAATCCGTTATTAAAGACCACATGATCATATGCTGCAGGGATAAAAGTCTCATATAATTTCGTGAGATATGCTTTAGCATGCAGATCGAAATCCTGCCCATCCATGAGACAAACTTCATTTAGCATAGCTCTCCTGAAACCAAGTCTACGAGCTAAATGCTTACCCCATCGAACGAAACCATTTTCTCGCAGCCCATCGAGGCCCCACTCTGCTTTATATGTGGCCACCAAAAACTGATCTGCAAATATACGCGAAAGCGACCGAAATTGACCATTGAATCTATCATCATAACGTTGCCCCGAGGACTTTAGCATCTCAAGGAAATTAAAATATGAAGGCGCCCTACCCATCTTTTCTACCAAGTCCAAAAAATTATGATATGCAGCATGTGAGCGAACTGGAGACCAGTCATCCACAAGACAATGACGAAAATCTAGCAGTCCACTTGGCGCTCGAATCATATCGAACTCAAACCAATACTCAGGAACATAAAACCCATCAAGCTCCCGTAATAGCTCAACTAAAGCACCCTTGCCGGAATTGCCAACACCTGAAACATCAATGAAGTTAATGTTATTAATAGTCTGAACCCTTATAAAAAAGCAACGAATTAATATAATTCATGAGCACTTACGCGCATTGTAAAGACGCGCTCTATTTAAAATGTAGGGCATCATAATTTGTATTTAAACCCTCAATCGCGGCCATACCCATAGCGAAAATAGCCTCGTGGGTACTTCCACCAATATGAGGAGTGACAATTACATTATCAAGATTGGCAATATCACAGTTTTTAGGAGGCTCAATCGCGAATACGTCTAGCGCCGCTCCACCGATCGAACCATTAATCAGACTCTTGCACAATGCTACCTCATCAACTAACCCACCACGTGCTATATTTATAAAAATAGCGTCCTTTTTAAGACGCTTAATAAGCTGTTCATTAATAAGATTTTTGGTTGACTTGTTGAGTGGGACATGAAGAGAAATCACATCAGAGGTTTCAATTATTTCATCCAAGCTTACCGCTGACAGGTTATTTTGTCTATAAAAGTCCTCATCATGTAAGATGTCATTAACGAGCACTTTGCAATTATAAGGCTCCAAAAGTTTTACCACATCTTTTCCTATATTCCCGCAACCAATTATACCAAATGTTTTTTTAGTGAGCTGACGACCTTGCACTTGGTACCAATGTCCTCTCTTAACTTCATTGTTTGCAAGACTGACCCGATGCAAAAGGTATATAGCAAAAGACACGACTAGCTCAGAGACGGAACGCCTGTTTACTCCACCTGTCCACCCCAACCTCACACCATATTTGTGCATCGCGTCAAGATCGATCATATCTAGACCAACACCATATTTACCGATTACTTGAAGATCAGGGAGTCGAGAGAGAATGCTCTCATCTATAACCTCCAATGCCAAAATAGCTTTCTCATGCCCAGATAGGAATTCGACTAACGAGTCTCCTTCTAAGGAAGCTCCTTCATCATTAAATGTTGCATCTGGATATAATTGGAGAACTTGTCTTCTCAAATCAGAATTTTTCGAAAAAGACCGCGATGCTACTGCAAGAGACTTCATATAAAACCTTAAATTAAAAAACTTGAAATAATAGGAGTGCTTGCTTTAACTCAAAATTAGTTCACTGACAACACTATTATTAGAGGCTACTACATTATAAGAGTTAGGAGATTTCCCTTTGACCAACGAAAACACTCCTCCAGCACCTTCAACAATTGCCAATCCAGCCGCAATATCCCAGATCATAATTTGATTTTCAAAATATAATTCAGACGAAGCTTTAGCGACATTTATTAAAGACATCGATGCACAACCTATCATCCTAACTTTAGAAAACCCCTTAATATTGCTCCAAAACTCATCAGACGTATTCTTCAAACTCATTTCAAGCCTAACCGGAAAACCAGTGCAAACCGAGGCCATAGCCATGTCAGTGACTTTGGATACAAAAATCGGCACATCATCACAAAACGCACCCAACTCTCTTCCACCCCAGTAAATTTTTCCTGTATCTATAGAAAAAATCACACCAAAAATAGGGGTATTACTCTCCCACAATGCAATTGAGACCGCACAGGCTCCAAGACCTTTTACATAATTGAAAGTGCCATCAATTGGGTCAATGATCCAACGCCTGCACTCAGAGGCATTTCCAGCCAAGAACCCCCTCTCTTCGCTGAGAATTGGAATTCCTGAAGACCTTAACTTATTAATGATAAAACTTTCAACTAATAGGTCAGCTTCTGCTTTTACCTCTTTAGTATTGCTCTTATCGAAAACAAACTTTTTTTCTTTAGATTCACTGTTCGGCAACATAGCTCCGGCAGAAACCGCAGTGTTTTTAGCTAAATCCAATAATATATCATTATTATTTTGCATTGAGGCCCACTAATAAGTCGTTGCATTTTTGAAAGCATTACATAGTAAAGTAGAAAGAAAATTTGATAGTCAAAAGCTCTAGCTCACCGAATATTCTTTTTTACCTATTATCAAGTCGCAAATGCTGAGCAACCAGATTTGATGGATCCCTTCGATAATATTATAAGCCTTGGAGTTAATCCAAAAATTAATGTGGCCCGCTTCCTTCAAAGGATTTGACTCAGAAAACCCGGTAAATGTGATGACATTTATTCCGTTATTTCGAGCATAACGTGCAGCATTAACAACATTGTCCGAAGTGCCGCTACAACTAATTAAAACCAAAGTATCGCCAGTCTCAGCATAATGTTCCATTGCCTTTGAAATCCAATTCTCGTATCCAAAATCATTAGCGAAAGCTGTAATAAAAGCCGACTCGTTGAAGTTTACAGACTTGACCTTGCCTTGTTTCGTGAAGTCTAAAGATGCGTGATTAGCAATAGAGGCACTAGCACCATTGCCAGCAAAAATAATCTTTCCACCGACCCTCTTACTTTCGAGTATCATCTGCTTTGCATCGATACTAGCCTGATTGACATCAGTGTTAGTTAGAAAATTGGCGCACTCTTTGTAATAATCACTTAAGAAATTGTTCTCATTCATTAGCTATAATCCTTGTCTTTAGTTAATTTTATCGGCCTTCGGGGTTTCTTATTCCGTGTAACGACCGCCAATCCGGATCTGCATAGTATATTTTGTATACTAATTTCATTGTGTTTAAAGCATCTAGTGACGATCCACTATTAACTTTTTCATTATTGACTATAAATTTTAAGAACAAATCAATTTCTTGCTGCCAAGATGGGTCATTGTTATAAGAAGTCACTTGCTCACGCGGATCACCATTATCGATCTCATGATCTACTGTCACTACAGTCAACGTTTCAGCACCATAACTCTTTGTGCCAGATAAAATACCACCAAGAATTATACTTCCCCGCTCAAGATTAATATCTAAGTTAAATCTATGACGCCATTGCGTAGCTGAAGAATTTAACATCCCGACAACTCCATCATCTGTCCGCATAAGCGCATAGGCGTTATCTTCAACGTCATAACCCCAATGCATGTTGCTCACAAAACTATGGACCTCCGTAAATTCTCCTGCAAACATTCTCATTAAATCGACCATGTGAATTCCTTGGTCAAGTAATACGCCCCCACCTGAAATTTCTCGTTTTGTCCGCCAATCAGATTGATTAAAAGTTACTAATTTAGACTTCCCATAAACACCGCGCATATTTATGATGTTGCCCATGTCCCCAGACTTGATTAAGGTAAGTGCCTCTTGAACAGAATTATGGTACCTGTGGTTAAATCCATACATTAGTTTAAGAGCAGGATTTTTTTTCTCACATTGAATAACGTTTTTAATATCTTCAACGTCTCGTCCTGGAGGCTTTTCACAGAACACATGCAGACCTAGAGACAAAGCCTCAATTGTAACTTGAGGGGCAATATCGTTAGTCATGCAAACCACCAAAGCATCGATATTTTGATCCAGCAGGTCCCGATAATCTGAAAAATAATTTATTCCGCTAGGTAGACGTCCATTACCTTCAAATGAACGATCACACAGACACACTATTTCGAATCCCGGATTTTTCTCAAGACACTCATGCCTGCGCTTTCCGACGATACCGTATCCTGCAATCCCAATTTTTACTTTGTTCATAAAACTACCCAATGCTATAAATAAAAATACTGTAAGAATTTAAAAATGGAGGGAGTTTGAATTTTCCCTAATATTTTTTAAGGCTATAAAGTCATATATCGCTTAATATTCTTGTCGGCACGTAATAACTTTTCAGCAAGATTCAATTCTTCCTCAGTATCAACTCCCAGAGTAAAATCTGGTGTTGCAATCATTTTTATAGTGCCTCCATTCTCAAGCACTCGATTCATATCGACTGACTCATACTTTTCCAGATCGGCTTCGGGGAGAGCATTAAAATTGATAAGAGCTTCACGCCTGAACGCTATAATTCCCGTCTGCATATATCGAGGTAAATCCTTCCAGCCTTTCCACGGAGAGGGAATGGCTTCCCTTGAAAAGTACAAAGCGTTACTCTTAGAATCAACCACTACCTTCACATTATTTTTGTCTAAAAAAGATTTCTTTGTTTTCAGTTTTGACATTATATTTACTATGCTCACACTGGGATCATTAAAATGAGCAATTGTTTCACTTATAGCCTCTGGAGTAATAATAGGCTCATCACCCTGCACCATAATCACGATATCAATGTTTTGGAATTGTTGCTTTTCTATAATTGATAAGGCCTCCGCAGTGCGGGTTGAGGCCCTATCATGGAGCCCCGAAGTCATCACAACTTGACCACCAATACTCTGAACATATTCAGCGATAACCTGATCACAAGTTGCGACAAAGACCTCTGAAACACCCTCTGCAAGCGATGATCGGTGGTAACAATGCCCAACCATCGGCATGCCGAGTAACGGTTTCATTGGCTTTCCAGGGAGCCTACTGGCACCCATCCTAGCTGGTATAACAACTATTGCCTTCATCTCTCACTCCTTACAGATGAGTTCATACCTTCACGAGCGGTCACGTCAAGCATTCGGACATCCACACTATAGGCTATAAAGCTATATCCTTTAGCAATCGTTTCATTTAAAAGGGTTAGATTTGGCTCAACAATATGTAAGCCAGCTGGGCTCTTCATATTTAGCCCTTTTTCGAGGATAAGCTTCATTGCAGATTTAAATTCAGGCTTATCGAACTCGCCTGGTATACCTAAGGAGCATGACAGATCATATGGCCCAATAATGAAGCCATCTACACCTGGAACTGATAAGATTTCCTCTAAGTTGCCGATAGCATCTTTATGTTCAATTTGCACTATCACAATAGAAGAGTCTCTTTGCCATTCGAGATAATCAGAAAAACCAGCTCCATACATTTGCGCTCTGGCTAATCCAACACCCCTATGTCCTTCCGGCCCATAACGAGTCGAGGCTACTGCAGAAATAGCATCCTCTGCACAATTCACCATTGGAACGATTATTCCATGGGCCCCAGCATCCATAACTCGTTTTATCTGATCTGAAGTATTCGATGTCAACCTAACTAACGGTGATGAGCCAGCTAAATCGATCGTACGAATTAATTCCCCAGCTTGATCTATTGAGATTGTCGAATGCTCTAAATCCACAACAAGCCAATCATAGCCAGCGCCGGACATAATCTCAGCTATAGCAGGATGCCCCAAAGAGATCCACGAACCAATAGTGAGCTCTCCACTGTTTATTCTACTTTTAAGATTTTTTCTCACAATTTAATTGCCCTTTAAGAATTAAGCATATTTCTGAATCGACTAAATGATTTATAAATGATTCCTTTCTCAACCATTCGATTCTCTTCAAGAATCTTCCACGATACCCCTGATTCGATAGCGTAGACCAAAAGCGACTGTGAAATTGATGTTAGTGAATGATGCTTTTTGAAATGACTAAGCTCACACTCTGATATCGTGTCGTAACAGCTCATAGCCTCCTTTATTTTAATCTTTAACGTCTTATTCCCTTTTTTTAGATTATCAAAATTCAAAATCTCACCAATTGGGGCATTTTCCCTCTCATGCAACCAAGTATAAACATATCCATCATCTATTTTTTTGTAACAAACATCTAGAAGTAAGGTTGGTATACCTAACTTAGCACCCTCTAACGATGATGTTCCCATTGCTAGGAGAATATCTGTTTCATCCAACAAAAATTGATCAAGGTCAGTGGGAGATAAATAATCTATAAACTTAAATGAAAGATTTTTTAAATCGAGACAATCTTTTTTAAGCTTAGCCAAAAAGTCTCCCTGCCCAACGATAGTTATCTCTATTACTACGTCTAATTCTCTCTGGATTGTATTCAACTTAAAAAGAGTATATCTGAGGATGAAGTATTTCATGTCTACAATTCTACCAACCCAAGATACTTTAATAATTTTCTCATTTTCGATTCTTTGCTGCGGGCTTAGTTTTACTTTTTTCGCAGGTAATGCCGGAATATTTAAGAATCTAGCTTGATTAATATTCATACTAAGGTACTTCTGAGTGATATCCAAGCCAGCCGTATCTTGAAAAATTATCCCATTCAAACGCATCAGGAGAGACGTAAAATCTCTCATTTTTCTTTTATAGCCATATAAAATTGTATTTAAGATGAGGGCGGCAACCATAGTATTGGATTTCATCAGTGTTCTGACTCCCGGAAGGATAGGAACAAGACCAAATGGATAACAATTCCAAAAAACAATTTTTACATTTGGACCAATTTTTAGGCCAGGAAAAATGGACCAGGGCGTCATTGCTTGAAGAATCAAAATCCCATCATCAGGCACGCAGATGGTGTTTTCATCGGAGTATGCTAGAAAATTTGTCAGTGATTTGTCTCTATTAGAGGACATAAAGCCATCCTCATAATCAATCAGATATGTCTGAGCTTTATTAGTAGTAGATAAATATTCCGCTATCCTCATAAAAAGTAAGGACATACCACCAGCTTGTTTTGACGGAAAACAAAAATATAACTTAGGCATAAATAGATAATCTGATTTTATTAAGTTTTGCTTATTCACTCGCAAATGCGATGACTCACACTATGAACAGCACTATAGGATTTTAGTAGGTTTTAATTAATCAAATAGAAAATGAATTACAAGCATCTATAACAGCCGAAATTTCATACTCCTTCATGACTGGACTTATAGGTAAACTAAGAACTTCTTTATGTATTAGCTCTGATATTGGAAGTTCAAGGTTCGCTAATTCTGCATAAGCTTTTTGCTTATGAGGAGGTACAGGGTAATGTATTAATGACTGAACTCCATTTTCGCTAAGATGCGCTGCCAACTCCTCTCTATAAGGAGTTCTAATTACGTATAGATGATACACATGCTCCAATCCACCTGGTGGAGATACCGCTATCCATCTATTGTCTATTTTTTCACAGTATTCCCTTGCGACGGCTCGTCGACAAAGATTATCATCATCTAAGTATTTTAACTTTACAGAAAGGATCGCCGCCTGCAGCTCGTCTAATCGGCTGTTTACACCCTTTGAGTTGTTAAAGTACTTTTTTTCACTGCCATAGTTTCCCAACTCTCTTACTTTTGCCGCAAGAACAGAATCCTCGGTAATAACTGCTCCGCCATCACCCAAAGCACCTAAATTTTTACCTGGAAAAAAGCTGAATCCTGCAGCATCTCCCCAAGACCCCACTTTTTTGCCTTGTGACTCAGCGCCATGTGCTTGGGCGCAGTCCTCTAGAACCAACAAACTATTCTCTTTAGCGATATCCATAATCGTATGCATTGGAGCTACTTTCCCATACAGGTGCACCACGAGAATAACTTTCGTCTTATCTGTTATGACATTTTGCATTTTAGTCGGGCAGAGGTTGTACGTTAAAATATCAGGCTCCACAAGGACAGGTGTCAAGCCATTCTCAGTAATGGCTAATAAACTAGCGATGTATGTATTAGAGGGCACGATGACCTCATCCCCATCACTCAACTTACCCAACTCTTTCCAGGCTCTCAGTGTTAAACTCAAAGCATCTAGCCCTGTACCCACTCCTATGCAATTCGTCGATCCACAATATTCTGCAAATTCACGCTCAAAAAAATTTAAATATTCGCCTCGAATATACCAGCCTGAATCAATAACTTTTGAACAAGCATCTATTACTTCATCACGATACTGAGCATTAATAAGCTTCAAATTAAGAAAAGGTATCATAATCAAATAGACCTTATAAATTTAGCGGGATTACCTATAACAAGTGTTCTGGGTAACACATCTTTAGTAACAACCGCACCCGCACCGACCATGGCATGGGCCCCTACTGTGATTCCTGGGAGCAAAGTAGCATTAGCACCAATACTTGCATATTCTTCTAATGTTACTCCATTATACTCCTCTGGCTTCAAATGAGCCCGAGGGAAAGGGTCATTAGTAAATGTCACATTAGGTCCAACAAAAACATTATCTCCAATTCGTGTGCCATCCCAAACCTGTACACCCGACTTGATTACTACGTTGTTACCAATCACGACATCCCCTTCTATGAATACATGAGCACAGATATTGCAATTTTTACCAAGCCTTGCTCCTTCAAGCACAACAGAAAACTGCCATATTCGCGTTCCTTCACCTACTAAACTACTGCTAACATCGGACAACTCATGAATTAAACTCACGAGTTCACTTCCTTTAAAAATACATGATAATCTCTTATATAATCTGAGTCTTGGTAGGCATTATTTGCCATTACCAGCAGAACACAATCTGAACTGAAGTCATGCATAGTGCCCCAAACCATGGCATCTTGAAATAGGCCTACATTAGGCTTATCCAAAAGATAAGTATCTTTTCTTTTACCATCATCAAGAGTAACTGCACATGAACCATTAAGGGCGATGAGATATTGCTTTGTTTCAAAGTGCGCATGATTACCCCTAGGGATTTCCGCATGGACTCCAAAAATGTAGAAAACGCGTTCAATATCAAATGGTACATTTACATTAGATTCGATTGCGACCAGATTGCCACGATGATCCCCTAATACTTTATGCTCAAATAAGACCACTATAAATCCCTCACTATTTGCTTTAAATACTGTCCATAACTGTTTTTACTGTACATATCGGCTTGCTCAAGAAGCTTTTGCTCACTGAGCCAACCGTTTTTAAAACCTATTTCCTCAAGGCAGGCAATCCTGTACCCCTGACGACTCTCAATAGTTTTCACGAACGAACTTGCTTCAAGCAAACTATCATGAGTGCCTGTATCCAACCAGGCAAACCCACGACCCAAAATCTCTACATCTAGATTTCCACGCTCAAGGTACACCTGATTTATCGACGTAATCTCTAGCTCACCTCGATCAGATTTTTCAACCGTTTTAGCGATGTTCACTACATCATTGTCATAGAAATATAAACCAGTGACAGCGAAGTTCGACTTAGGTCTAACTGGTTTTTCTTCAATAGAAAGTACTCTCATATCTCCATCAAAAGACACAACACCAAAACGCTGAGGATCCAAAACTGAGTAGCCAAAAACAGTTGCTCCTGAGGTCTTTTCAGCAATTTTTTTTAATTTAGAAGAGAAGCCTTGTCCATAAAATATATTATCTCCGAGTACCAAACACACGCGGTCTGAACCAATAAATTTTTCACCAATAATAAAAGCTTGAGCCAGTCCATCAGGACTAGGCTGGATGGCATAACTTAATTTAACTCCATAACAACTCCCATCACCAAGCATTTTTTGATAATTAGGTAAATCTTCTGGTGTGGAAATAATTAAAATTTCTCGGATGCCCGCCAGCATTAAAACCGATATAGGATAGTAAATCATCGGCTTATCATAAACGGGTAACAACTGTTTAGAAATGCCCTGAGTTATTGGATACAAGCGTGTCCCTGATCCACCGGCCAAAACAATGCCCTTAACACTTGAAGTCATGTAGCAGTCTCTCTGGTAATTATTTTATTCATTTAGGCTTAAGATTATTTAATCAGATATTAGACGCCTTATTTATGAATCATTCGCCCATTAATCTCTAGGCCACCTATGATTTCATGCCACTTGGTAATCTCGTTATACCAGTCAAGGGTAATCGTCTTTAGCGTTTTATCCAACTCACCAGACTCTAACTTCAGCAAAATCTCAGAAACACCATCTTCGGCTTTGTACTTAGCAAAAAAACCTAATTCACGTATCTTTTTAAAAGACACATTATATGATCTGATATCTTTGTCACCATACCACTCTATTTTGACGTCATCTCCGACAACGGCAGCGACTCTTTCAGCTAATGGACGTAATTGATACACATTTTCGGGAGATCCTGAATTGAAAACCTCTCCATTGATTAAATCCTTATCCTGATTAAGCATAAAAATAATAGCATCAGCGGTATCACTGACATGAATCATTGGCCTCCACTGATCTCCATCCCTCATTAATGGAAGTGATCTATCCCTCCAGGCACCATAGGTCATTCCATTAATTGCCAAATCGAACCTCATCCTAGGTGAATATCCAAATACTGTAGCTTGCCTAAGAACAGTCACACAAAACGTACTGTCGGCAAGGGGCAGTATTTCTTTTTCTGCCATCTCATTTGCTTTTGCATAATGTGTTAGCGGATTTGTCGCAGATCCTTCATTAGCAATAGAACCAACATCCTGGAATCCATAGATACTGCACGAAGAGGGCAAAATATACCTCTGAACACCATGTTTTTTTGCCAAGGATGCAGTTCTGACTCTAGCCTCGTGATTAATTGCATAAGTAGCCTTTTCAAACACATCTCCCGCCGGGTCATTGGAGATGGCAACTAAGTCGATTACAGCATCTTTATCAGCTAATAACTGAGGATCAAAGTCTCTGGCATCAGCTTTAATTTTTACAAGATTTTTATTTTCAGGTAGCCAATCACCAAAAAAAAATCTATCTAAAGCAGTGACATCGTGGCCCTGATCAATCAGCTTTGGAATCAGAACACTTCCGATATATCCCGAAGCACCAGTTACTAAAATATGCATAATAATCTCCTAGAAAGTTAATAAATAAAACGGCAATCCATTGGCTAAAAACTACTCATCAAGCAACCGAGATACGTATGCTGATAGGCCCAATGACGCAGAAAGACCGGGTGATTCATAGCCAAGTACGCTCACAAAAATCCCGCCATTTAATTCTTTTTTGATAATTTGAAAATCATCTAATCCATTTATTTTAGGCCTTATCCCTGAATAACTGGGCTGCAAGAGATCTGGATTTAGGCCAGGCCAGTATGCTCGAATACTTTTTAAAAAATCCTCTTTACCACTCGCATCAACGCCATAGTCTATTTCATTTACCGAATATGCAGAGGGACCAAACTTCACTTGCCCACCTAAATCCACCGTAACATGGACACCTAGACCATCTTGCTCAGGAATAGGGTAAATCAAATGTTCAATACTCTCTTTGCCCCCATATGAATAGTAATCCCCTTTAACATAACGGGGAGATACGGCCTCATCTTGGCCAGCTATCAGATTATGTATATCAGGTGCATTAAGACCAGCGCAATTAATGGCAATCGAGGATCTTACTATAAACTGAGTATTAGAGTTTTTATCACTGACTAAAACCTCAACAAATCCACTTTTAAAATTAGCTTCAGTTACCGAATTATTCAAGAGGACATGCCCGCCATTCATCTCAAATTCGTCCTTCAGCGCTTCCATATAGCTGTGGCTATCTATGATTCCGGTTGAGGGAGAGAACATGGCCTCATTCACTCTTATAAAAGGATACCGTATTTTGAAGGTTTCAGTATCAAAAAAAGTATCCATGACTCCACAAGCTTTCGCATTGCTACTGATAGCTCGAAGCCTTTCAGTTTCAGAATCATTAACTGAAATGATATATTTACCACATCTGCGATACGGTATATTACGATCTTTTAAAAATTGATAAATTCTTTCCTTACCATCGAACATCAACTTATGCTTTAACGAACCCTGCGTGTAATAGAGTCCAGCGTGAATTACCTCCGAATTTCTACTACTTACTTCCCCTCCAATAATATTATTCTTTTCAACGATAACTACATTTGAATAAAGAGAGGACATCTCTCTCGCCACCGCAAGACCCGCGACGCCAGCGCCTATGACAAGGCAATCAACATCCACAGTTTCCAACTTCATAATCTCAACACCAAAGGGAAAATATAAAATTTACTTCAAAAGTGATTACTAAAGAAATCAATAAGAGTTTTACAGGTTATAGGATATCTAAACTAAAAAAATAACATTGTGGGCGAAAAGAAGGTCAAAGCCAGAAGCCCTTTCTTTAGCAAAGCCCGCCTCCAATATAGGGAGATAATCCTCACCGGCTTATTTAAATTCGCCGAACACTGCACATAAAGCAGTATTAATCGACCTTTACTTGGAAGAAATCAATACGTCAGGATTGAGTTGATTGGTATCGTCCATTGACTCCTTCACTCTCATTATCAAATTTCGCTCAACCGGGTCTCGCAGGGCGTCAGCCAACACGATTTTCGCTCGTCCTATCCCATGCTCTGCTGCAAAGCTGCCCCCCATTACAGTAGCCAATCTCGCTAACTTGGTAGCAAATTCAATATCGAGACCCGAGAAGTCTTGCTGCCCTGCAGGTGGCGAAAGATTATAGTGAACATTGCCATCTCCTAGATGACCAAATGCATTGATTGTCACTCCTTTAAGGACCTCACTGCACACATCATTCGCACGATCTAAAAAATCAACCAGTTGTCCTGGAGGAACTGAAATATCATGCTTGAGCTGAGCGCCCAGTCGGCGTTGCCCCTCTGGTTGCTCTTCACGCAAACGCCAAAAGGCTGCCCTCTGCGCGCCTGACATCGCTAGAGCCCCATCGGCAACGATACCCTCATCCATTCCCCATTCCATAACCTCGGTAAGTATTGAATCGAGCGGTACTTGCATCGAACCTGAGCCGGCTTCTACAAGTAAGTAAAACGATGTTCGACTCCGTAACGGAAAAACAAGCCCTGGGATATTTTCAAGGGCAATACCCAAACCAACATCCGAAAAGAATTCCAGTGCGGTTAAAAATTCTCCACTCTCCGCTCTTAATTTTGTTGCCAGTTTAACCAGCCCTGGCGCATCTCTGACCGCAAGCAAAGCTGTGAGCTGCTGTCTCGGTTCCGCTGACAGTTTTAGGATGGCTCGCGTCACGATCCCAAGAGTTCCCTCTGATCCACAGAAAAGTTTCCGTAGCTGATAGCCGGCATTGTCTTTCTGAACGGCGCGCATCCCATTCCATACACTGCCGTCAGCTAGAACTACCTCCAATCCTAGTACCAAATCCTGCATCATTCCGTAACGAAACGCATGACTGCCACCAGCGTTTGTAGCAATCAAACCACCAATCTGCGCACTTCCCTCAGAGCCTAAGTGCATTGGAAAAATCAAGCCTGTCCCTTCCAGAGACTGGTGTAATTGCTCCAGAATAACCCCAGCCTCTACCGAGATACTGCCACCGGATAAGTCTGTAGATGAAATCGCTTTCATTCGGCTAAGCGAGAGAATTACGCCTCCGGGTTCACCAAGGACTCCTGCCCCAACAAGACCAGTATTTCCGCCCTGGGGAACCACTGGAACACCCTCAGCGTGACAAAGACGGAGCACATCAGCCACCTCAGAGGTCGATTTTGGCCGAGCCACACCCAAGGGAACTTCACCATACTGATCCAACCAATCCCTTTGCCATGGCTGACAGTCTTCAGGGCCGATCCAGCCCTTAGGGCCAAGCAGAGCCATAAGCTTTGTAGATAATATATCCACTATTGGATTCTCAGATGAGTCAATTTTTGTAAAATGCAGTCACCCTCGGTGACTCGATAACGACTAAGCTTAAAGAAAGATTCACACAGACGTAACATCCAATAAGAGCCTTTATCGAACCCTACCAATCACTCTTTTCAATCAGCGCTTTAATAACCTTCCTGGTCTCAGGATCGCGCATACCCAC